>Ga0310811_10000288_pt1 | contig 70783 bp, 62 predicted proteins | sample YCmetagenome_FD_207642 | JGI IMG/M metagenome (GOLD analysis project Ga0310811, IMG submission 207642) | Soil microbial communities from experimental microcosm in Duke University, North Carolina, United States - YC | ecosystem: Engineered > Artificial ecosystem > Soil microcosm > Unclassified ... | reverse complement strand
TTAGAGGGCGACGTCGCCGGACTCGTCGGTGCGGATACGGATCGCCTGTTCGACCGGCAGGACGAACACCTTGCCGTCGCCGATCTTGCCCGTCTTCGCTTTCGCGACGATGGCTTTCACCGCCGAGGCCACCAGATCGTCTTTGACGACGAGCTGGATCTGCACCTTCGGCAGGAAGTCCACCGTATACTCCGAGCCACGGTAGATTTCAGTATGGCCTTTCTGGCGGCCGAAGCCCTTCGCTTCGGTCACCGTCATGCCTTCGATGCCGATCTCCGTGAGGCCTTCCTTAACCTCTTCCAGTTTGAACGGCTTGATGATTGCGATGATGAGTTTCATGGGTGTGCTTTAGAGGATGTAGCCTTCTTCGTTGTGGTCGGTGATGTCCAGGCCCTGCTGTTCGGCCTCGGGCGTCGGACGCAGGCCGATCGTGAACTTCACGATGTAGGCGATGATCGTCGTGGCGACCACCGAGAGGGCGATCGTGACGCCCACGGCCTTCAACTGCTCGATCACGAGGCCCTTCATGATGGGCTGGACCAGCGAGTTCACATTCGGATCGGCGAGCACGCCGGTGAGGATCGCACCCATGGTGCCGCCGACGGCGTGAACGCCGAAGGTGTCGAGGGCGTCGTCGTAACCGAAGACCTTCTTGAGCTTCACCACGAAGATGAAGGGCACGATCGCGGCGAGCACGCCGATGATCACCGCACCGTTGGAGTTCACGAAACCGCAGGCGGGCGTGATCACCACGAGGCCGGCGACGGCGCCGGAGCAGAAGCCGAGGACCGAGGCGTGCTTCTTGAAGATGAACTCAAGGGCGCCCCAGACGAAGGAGGCGACCGCGGTCGCCAGCGTCGTGGTCGTGAAGGCGTTGGCAGCCACCCCGTCGGAACCGAGCTCGGAACCGGCGTTAAAGCCATACCAGCCCACCCAGAGCATCCCGGTGCCGATCATACAGAGCACCATGGAGTGAGGGGCGAAGGATTCTTTGCCGAAGCCCAGGCGCTTGCCGAGGATCAGGCAGAGGATCAAGGCGGACCAACCGGAGGACATGTGAACGACCGTGCCGCCGGCGAAGTCGATCGCCTTGATGGCGCCGCCCGCGAGGCCGGACATCAGACCGCCACCCCAGACCATGTGGGCCAGGGGGAAGTAGACGGCGAACATCCACAGGGTGATGAAGGCGAGGATCGCGGTAAACTTCATGCGCTCGGCGATCGCACCGACGATCAGCGCCGGGGTGATGATCGCGAAGGTCAATTGGAAGCACGCGAAGACGTTCTGGGAGACCCAGGGCACCGCGCCCGGGTTCGAGTCCACGCCTTTGAAGAAGGCGTTGGAGAGGCCGCCCAAGAAGGCGTTGCCGGGTGAGAACGCCAGGCTGAAGCCCACCGCCCACCACAGGATCGTGACCAGGCCGGTGATGCCCATGCACTGCGCAAGGACCGAAAGCACGTTCTTGCGGCGGACCAAACCACCGTAGAACAGCGCCAGACCCGGCAGCGTCATGAAGAGCACCAGCGCGGTCGAGGTCATCATCCACGCATTGTGGCCGGGACCGGCCACCGCCACTTTGGAGGCCACATCAGGCGTGCGCGGCGCATTGTTGACGTAGGCCTCAAGGTCGAACACCCGCTGCTCCAACGTTGGCTCTTTCGGTGCCGCAGGCGCATCCTCCGCTTTCACCTGCGCAAGCGCACAGGTCGCTACCACGGCAAACAGCGTTGCCCGGGTGATTCGTAGTAAGTTTGTTATCATATATACTTATATATTATTGAGATGCTCGAAAAGCACCCGGCAATGGGTGCAAAGTGAAAAGGGGTAAAAAGCCGGTCAGAACACCATCGAGCCATCGGCTCCAATGGCTGCAAACATGGAGGCAAGGCAAATGCCGGTGCGGCAAAGAAACGTATGTGGCGAGGTGCTAATAAGTCGCTTTAGCAACCGACGTGCCAATTAAACCGCCAAAGATAGATAAGATTAAGCGGCTTCAGCCGTGTTACCGGGGGCGGCTTATCGGCAAATTTCAAGCATCCCCCGCCTCGCCCTACAGCCGATCATGAACCGTCTCCTTTGCCAGTATAAGAGTTGCCCGCCCCGACGCGTTGGGATGCAACTTTATCCGGGCCCACCCCTGCCGTTATGAAAACACTGCCCTTGATTCTCGCCGCGTCGCTCTTGGCCAACGCCGCCTTCGTCACGAACCGAGTCATGCATGGATCCTATCAACCCGGGACGACGCCAACAGACACCGCAGGATCGGCTAAGTCCGCCATGACCGCAGGCGCCAACATCAGCGGTCGTGATCTGGTCGCGGCACTTAATACCGACGATCCCGCCGCCCTCCGCGATATTCTGCGCGCCGCCGGTTTTTCCGATGACATGGTCCGCACCCTCGTCCAGATGCGCATCTGGAAACGCTACGAGGCGCGCTTCAAGGCCCTCCAGCCAAAGCCCGACTCGGATCCGAACAAACCGTGGTGGAAGGATGACGCGCGTCAGTCCAACTGGTATGGCAACATGACCAAAGCGCAGCGTGATGAGATGCGCCAGCTCCAGAAGGACCAGCGCGATGAAATGGCGCGCGTGCTCGGGCCGGACAAAAACGGCAACAACGGCGGCTGGCAGGATCCACGCCTTGCTTTCCTCCCCTCGGAAAAACGCCAGCAACTCCAACAGATCCAACAGGACTACCAGGAACTCATGGGCGAAGTGCAGCAGGACATGCAGGGCTTCCAGCTGCCCTCCGACCGCGAAAAACTGCGTTATCTTCAAGAACAGCAAAAAGCCGACATGGACGCCCTGATGACTCCCGAAGAGCGCCGGAACTACGACCTCCGCATGTCACAAACCGCCCAAAACCTCCGCTGGCAGATGACCAAATTCGACGCCAGCGAGGAAGAATACTTGAGAATATTTCCGCTGCAAAAAGCCTTCGACGACAAATACAACACGAACGATTCCTATGGCTACGTTCAACGTGATCAAAAATTCTGGCAGGAACGGCAGGAGGCTGAAAAGCAGCTCAAGGAACAGATCAAAGGCGTCATCGGCGATGATCGCTACACCGAGTATGTCCGCTCGCAGGACGGCGACTACCAGCAGCTTCAAGCCGCCACCCGCCGCATGGACCTGCCCGCGGACACAGCCGCCCGCGTGTATTCACTACGGGATGACGTGAGTGCCGGCGCCAGGCAGATCGCCGACAACCCCAATCTTTCCCTCGACCAAAAAAAGCAGGCCCTCGCAGATCTTGCCGGCAGCACCCGCGACCAGGTTCGCACCGCGCTCGGCGCCGAGGCGGCCGAGGCCTATTTTAAAAACAACGGCATGAGCTGGCTCCAGGTTCTTGAAAAGGGGAATGTCATCACCTTCTCGAAAGATGGCCAGGGATGGAGCACCTCCTCCATCAATTCGCCTCCGGCCAAGAAAAAATAAATCCCGTCGCCCACCTGAAGGAATGCTGTCGCATTTTCGTGACACACCGGCCGCAAACACGTCTCGACACTCCGCGCCCGCGCAGCCACTTCTCATGCGATGGCCAGACAGATCACGGACCCGCGTCTAACCAAAAAAGCCTATGAAGCCCGTGTTCCGGAGGTGCGCGAAGAACTCGTCCGACTGCAAGTCCGCCTCAAGGAGGCCCCCTTCAAGATTCTGCTGATCGTCGCCGGCGAAGAAGGCTGCGGACGAGGCGAAGTCATCAACACCCTCAACGGCTGGCTCGACCCGCGCGGCGTGGAAACCTTTGCCTTTCGCGAGCCGACCGACGAAGAGCGCGAACGCCCCCTCATGTGGCGCTACTGGCGCTGCCTTCCCACCGAGGGGCGTCTCGGAATCTTCGCCGGCTCCTGGTATACCGAAGCCCTGCGCGAACAAGCGAGCGGTTCGCAGATCCCCACACAGCTAAACCACGAACTGGCGCGCATCCGCCACTTTGAAAAACTCCTGGCCGACAACGGCACGCTTATCGTCAAAGTCTGGCTGCACCTTTCAAAAACCGACCAGCGCCGCCGCCTGAAGGAGCTCGCCGCCGACCCCGACACGGCATGGCGCGTCACGGAAGAAGCCCGCCATCACCACCGCATCTACGACCGCCTCGCCCGCACGGCGGAAAAAATCCGCACCGCGACCCACCAGGCCGGCGCACCATGGACGCTTATCGACGCGGCCGATCCACGCGCCCGCAATCTCGCCGTCGCCAAACTGTTGCTCCGTCGATTTGAAGCGCATGCGAAGCATGCCGCCAAGACGCCCGCTTCGACGCGATCCAAGCCGCCGCGTTCGCTCAAACCAGAAGGCCTCCAACGCCTCCTCTCTCTTCCGCTCGATCAAAAACTCTCCGCCGTCGACTACGAGGACAAGCGGGAGAAATGGCTGGGGCGCCTCAACCGCGCCGTGCGCGCCGCGCATGACGCGCAACGCTCCATCGTCTTCGTCTTTGAAGGCTGGGACGCCGCCGGCAAGGGCGGTGCCATCCGCCGCCTGACCAGCGCCATCGACGCACGCGATTATCGCGTCATCCCGATCGCCAAACCCACCGACGAGGAAAAAGCCCACCACTACCTCTGGCGCTTCTGGCGGCACGTTCCCCGCGCCGGCCTTGTGACGCTCTACGACCGCTCCTGGTATGGCCGCGTGCTGGTTGAGCGACTGGAAGGCTTCTGCACCGAAAAAGAATGGAAGCGCGCCTACGCCGAGATGAATGACTTTGAAGAACAGCTCACCGAGCACGGCATCATCGTCGTCAAATTCTGGATGCACGTAAGCCGCGACGAACAGCTCAAGCGTTTCCGCGAACGCGAGAATACCGCCTACAAACAACACAAGATCAACGCCGAGGACTGGCGCAACCGCCGCAAGTGGCACGCCTATGAAATCGCGGTCGGCGATATGCTCGCGATGACCGACACCGCCTGCGCCCCCTGGCACCTCATTCCCGCGAACAACAAGCGGCACGCCCGCCTGCAGATTCTAAAAACCGCGAGCAAGATGATCGAAGACGCCCTGGGAAAGTAAGCCGGACGGAGCCGTTGCCCTAGACTTTGCTTTGGCTCGGCGCGATGCGTTGCAGCGCCGCAAGGCAGCTCTCCACGGTGACCGGCTTGGCGATGAAGTCGTCGCATCCCTGCCGCAAAACCTCATCGCTCGTCGTCGCCCGGGAATCCGCGGTCACGATGGTGATCCATATCTTGCGCATTTTCTCGCCCAGTTCGCCCGCCCTGAGCCTCCTTGCCACTTCCATGCCGTCCACATCCGGCATGTGTAAATCGAGCAGCACGGCATCGTAATCTCCTCCACGGGCAATGGCATCCAGACACTCTTCACCACCCGAAACCGGCGTGCCGTCACAGCCCAGCATGTGCACGATGCTCTGAAGAAGGCGCAGATTTACGGCATTGTCGTCCACGAGCAACAGGTTCAGCCCGAGTTTCTGCTGCCATTTTTCGGGAGGTTGCAAGGATGCGTCTTCCCTGATGGCCGAGAGCAAAAATTTGTGATGAAGCGGCTTGGTCATCAAAGTATGAAAAAGCGGGCGCAACATCTTCCGCTCCTCCGCGCCGCACGCGCTGGTCACCAATCCAAACGCGCGGGCTCCGCACCAGCTTCCGATCCCGATCGCCCCGGAAGCGATCCGTGCAACCAATGCTTCATCACAGTCCACGATCACGGTGCCGGCTTTCGCATTTTCCAAATTCGCCAGATCGCAAACGACCGGAATGCCACCCGCCCTGTCGATGACCGACAAAAGTTCACCCTCGAGTCCGGCATGGGCCGCTATTAACGCAATCCGCCGCCCTTCAAGCCCAGGCACGGACACCGACGCAGTGTCGACCACTTTTGCGTCCACAAAAAATCTAAAAACCGTTCCCTTGCCGGGCTCGCTCTCAAGGGAAATGTCTCCTCCCATCAACTGCACCAGCGTGCGGCTGATCGCGAGCCCTAGACCCACGCCACCATGCCGCCGGTGCCGCGAACCATCCACCTGACTGAATGGGCGGAATAACCGGGCCTGATCCGCTTCGCTGATCCCGGATCCCGTGTCCCTCACCATAAATTCTATCACGACATCGGCGCCCGGGGAATCCGCCGCCGGCCTCATTTCCACGGCAACCTCCACCTCGCCGGCTGCAGTGAACTTGATCGCGTTGCCCAGCAAATTGACCAGCACCTGGCGCAGCCGGCCCGGATCAAGTTCCACCAACGCCGGAACATCGGGCTCAACCCGATGCAAAAGCACAACGCCTTTTGCGTCCGCCTGCCCCGCCACAAGATCAAGCACATCTTCGATCAAGCCCTCCAGCGCACAAGGACTGGTTTCCAGCGGAAGCCTTCCCGCTTCGAGTCGTGAATAATCGAGAATGTCTCCGGTTATCTTTAACAGAGCCTCGCTGCTCGTATGGATGGTGTGCACATATTCCCCCTGCTCGGGGCTTAGCGGCGTGCTTTGCAGAAGGCTCGCAAATCCCACGATGCCATTCAGCGGCGTGCGCAACTCATGCCCCATGGCGGCCAGAAATTCGCCCTTGGCGCGTTCCCCGCTCTCGGCCTTTTCCTTCGCGGCACGCAGCTCGGCCTCCGCTTTTTTAGGCCCGGACATATCCTGCAGAGTGGTGATGAAACAGGAAAGACGCCCATGCCGGTCATGCACCGGAGAGACCATCCCATACACCGGATAAAGTTCTCCGGTCTTGCGTCGGTTAAACCACTCGCCGGTCCAGGTATGTCCGGCCCTTACCGTTGCGATCATGTCCGCCAACACCTCCGGTGAAGAAGCCTTCGTGCGGAATTCATTCCAATCGCGCCCCGTCAGTTCCTCCTTCTCGTATCCGATCTGCTGGCAGAGACCATGGTTCACATACTCGATCCGGCCTTTCAGATTCGTGATCATCAAGGCGGACCGGCTTTGCTCCACCGCCTTGGAGAGCATGCGAATCGTGTCCCCCCTCATTCCCCAATAACGACTCATGACCAGCACCCCAAACGGCAGGCCAAGCACCGTCCATATATAAAGAGCCGTGTGAAAAGCCTGTTCCCACAGGTTTCTCCTCCATCCGTCCGCCGAGATATCGAGCCCGAGAATATCCATCGGATGCGCCCCGCCCGCAACCGCCGCACCCACCACTGCGTAGCCGGTCACCCACACTCCGAAGGAATCGCGCAGCGGACCTTCCGTGGCGGGACGGCCGTTGGCGATGATCGCCTGCAAACCCGGAGACTCCGCCGCCTCGGCAAACTCATCTCCCGGCAATGAAATATCCTTTGATTCGGCCGGCTCCGAATCAGCCAGAAAAACCACCTTTTTCGTTTCCGGATCATAACGGAAAATATAAACAAACCGCACATCCGCCTGCACTTTCTTGAGCTCCTCCAGCCGCTCTTTGACCGTCTCGTAACTCGTCCCTTTCAGGTCGGCGCGGGTCGCCGAAAGCCGCCGAAGGTCATTCGTTGAAAACGCCACCGCACAGCGCCTTGCGTCCACCGTCAAAGCCAGCAGGGCCCGCTGCTCCGCCCGATGATAACCCCAAGCTCCCGCACCCGCACCCACCAGAAAAATGGCCGCGCACACAGCGAGCACCTGCGGACGGTTTTTGAAATAAACCATGCGGATACCCATATCGGGATATTGATACCGAGAGGTTTAATCAACCGGCATTCCCCTTACCGGGGTATGAACCCTAGGGTATCTTTTCCCCTGCGGCAGACACAAAAAAAGCCGCCCCGATTGCGCGGGGCGGCTTGAGGAAAACTGGCTTCCGTGAAGAAACCCTAGGTTACTTTACGAGATGGCCGGAGACGAGCTTGGTGAGCTCGAACATGCTGACGGACTTCTTGCCGTTCAACACGGGCTTGAGCTTGTCGTCGGCGTTGATCTGGGTGCGGACCTTTTTATCCTGAAGACCATTCTTCTTGATGTAGTCCCAGAGCTTCTTGGTGAGATCGGTGCGGGGAAGGGGCTTCGAACCTACGATGGCCGAGAGGACATCATCAGGCTGAACCGGTTTGAGAAACGCTGCGTTGGGTTTGCGAGTGGTTTTTTTTGCCATAACGAGGTCTAGGCCTAGAGGTGCCGCGACCGAAAGCAACGCCAATTTAGGAGGTAAATTAAGGATTTTCAGAGGGGATATTTAGCACTTGCGCAATTAAGGCGAACCTCCAACAAGCGCGCCGGCCCCGATCCCGCCCGCAAAAGCACGCGTAGTTCTTTTTTAATTACAAGGAATCCGCCTTCCCGGCCGGGAAAAGCTCACCGCTTTCCGCCTTCGGGCTGGGTGGTCGCCTGGGGCACGGCTCCGTTGGCGGCGCCCAGACGCAGGGCGCGACGGCGACGCACCTCGGTCGCGATCGATTCAAGCCTCCTCTGGTCATCAACACGGGCGACCGCCGGAGCCGGCTGCGAACCAACCGGCCCGGCTACAGGCATCGGCATGGGCACGGACGGAGCGGCCGTGCCGATTTTCACCGAAGAAAGCGTCAGGTTGAATTTTTGCCCGTGATAATCCACCGCGACCATGTCGTTGGCGGGATCATAAGACTGCACCACGAAATCGGCGCTCTTGTCGTCCTTCTTCACCCAGGCGCCGATCTGCTTCGTGCGATCATACAATCCGAAAAGCACTCCTTCCTTGGTGGCTATCATTCCACGGAATTCCACCGTCGCATTTTCAGTGGGTGCAACCTGCACGCTTTCCTGACCGCCCGGCAAAAACGGGGATTTTTGCACAAGATCGTCCAGCGTCACGGCCTTCGACGAAAAGACGCCGGCCGGAGCAAGGCAGACCAGAAGCAAAAAGCGAAAATGAGGGGACATCCTGGGGAAAGAGATAACAGGGGCTGATTCAGGTCAAGCGACGCCGCCGTGGCGAACTGGTTACAGCCCCTCATGCATCGCCGCATCCACACGGCGGGCAAGAATCCCCTTGTTTCAGGAAACCAATAAAACTATTAAAGTTTCCTGAAAAGCATGCCGAAATCAGCCCAAGCACTCGCAATCAAACCATCCCGTGCAGGTGCAGCCATGCCGGCCGCCGCCGACCGCCGTATTCTTGCGCACGCACGCACCCATTTCTTCGAGCACGGCTACAGTGCCTTTACCATGGACGGTCTCGCCGCCGAACTCGGGATGAGCAAGAAGACGCTCTACGTCCATTTCTCGGGCAAAGATGAGATTATCCGCGCCGTGCTGCTTGGTCTGGGTGAGGAAATCCGTCGCGATGCGGAGACCTTGCTGGGCAACCGCCACCTTACTTTCGCCGAAAAACTGCGCGGCTTTGTCGAAGGCATGATCGCCCGCATGGCGTCTCTTCAGCCCAAAACCATCCGCGATCTTCAGCGTTTCGCCCCCGACCTCCACCAGCTCGTCGTCGAGATGCGTCAAAAAAACATTCCCTACATCTTCGGCCGCTTTCTGGAAGAAGGCCGCCTGTGCGGCGCCGTCCGCTCCACCCCCGATGCCGCCTTCGCCATCGAGTTTTATCTCCACGCGATCCAAGGCCTGCTTCAGCCCGCCTCGCTGGAACGGCTTCAACTCCACCCCCGCATGGTCATCGCCGGCGCCATCGATCTTTTTTTCGGCGGACTGCTCACACCTGCCGGACGCCAAGATTATGAAAAACTCTTCCCGCGCTAAATCCACCCCGCCGGCCATCGCCGGCCTTCTTCTCGCCCTCGGCATCGCGGGCTGCGCGCCCCACAAGCCAGCCGGCTATCAAGGCTACCTCGAAGGCGATTTCGTCTACGTCGCCGCACCGCTCGCCGGCCAACTCGAAACGCTTGCCGTGACCAAAGGCCAGCGCGTCACCGCGGGCGCACCGCTCTTCACGCTCGAACATGCTTCGGAACTCGCCGCCCAACGTCAGTCCGGCGATCAATTGCACGCCGTCCAAGCCCGCCTCGACGACCTGAAGAAAGGCCAGCGCCCGTCCGAAATCGCCGCCTCCGAGGCCCGGCTCGCCCAAGCACGCTCCGCCGCCGAACTCGCCCGGCTCGAGCTCGACCGGCAGGCCGCCCTCTTCAAAAGCCACACCATCCCCGCCAGCGACTACGATCAGGCCCGGCTCACCTACGAACAGGACACCCACGCCGTCGATGATCTCGCCGCCCAGCTCGACACCGCCCGACTCGGCGGGCGCCCCGATGCCATCGCCGCCGCCGAAGCCGATGTCCGCGCCGCCCAAGCCGCCGAAGTCAAAGCCGACTGGAGTGTCTCCCAAAAATCACAGCTCTCGCCCTGTGACGCGTTCGTCTACGACACGCTTTACCGCCAGGGCGAATTCGTCGCCGCCGGCAATCCCGTGGTCAGCCTGCTTCCTCCCGCCAACATCAAGGTGCGCTTCTTTGTTCCCGAATCCGAATTCGCCACGATCAAGGCCGGTGAAACCGTGCATATCACCTTCGACGGCCGCCCGCCGCTCGACGCCCGCGTGAGCTATCTCTCACCCAACGCCGAATACACTCCGCCCGTCCTCTACAACCGCGATAACCGCGCCAAGCTGGTCTTCATGGTCGAGGCGGTTTTTGCCGATTCATCCGCCGCCCGCGATCTCCACCCCGGCCAGCCCGTGGACGTGACCCCCGCCAACTGACCGACGCACCGTCCTCATGGCCGCCTCCGAATTCGCCATCGATGTCACCGGCGTCACCAAGCGCTTCGGCGACAAGACCGTCGTCAACGCCATCGATCTCCAGGTGCGACGCGGCGAGATCTACGGCTTCCTCGGCCCCAACGGCTCCGGCAAGACCACCTTCATCCGCATGCTCTGCGGCCTGCTCACGCCCGACGGCGGGAGCGGCACCTGTCTCGGCTACGACGTGCGCACCCAGCAGGCCGGGATCAAGCGTCATGTCGGTTACATGACGCAAAAATTCAGTTATTACGAAGACCTGAGCATCCGCGAAAATCTCGATTTCATCGCGCGCCTCTACGACATCCCCGACCGCGCCGCCGCCGTGCAACACAGTCTCGACCGCCTCGGCCTCGCCAATCGCAGCCATCAACTCGCCGGCCAGCTCTCCGGCGGCTGGAAGCAGCGCCTCGCCCTCGCCGCCTGCCTCATCCACTCGCCCCAGCTCCTCCTCCTCGACGAACCCACCGCCGGCGTCGACCCGAAGGCCCGCCGTGAATTCTGGGACGAGATTCACCAACTCGCCGCCGACGGCCTCACCGTGCTCATCACCACGCACTACATGGACGAAGCCGAGCGCTGCCACCGCCTCGCTTATCTGGCCTACGGAAATCTCCTCGCGCGCGGCACGCTGGAAGAGGTTCTCGCCTCCGCCAACCTCACCACGTGGAGCGTCACCGGCCCCGATCTGCGCGCGCTGGCCGACGCCCTTCGCGGCCGTGATGGAGTCGAGCAAGTAACCGCCTTCGGCAACACGCTTCACGTGAGCGGCCGCGATGCCACCCGTCTTGATGCCTCGATCGCCGCCGTGCGCGATCCCCGCCACCACTGGCAGCACATCCGCGCCGGACTCGAAGATGTCTTCATCGGCCTCATGGATCAGGCAAAGGACAATTTCGCATGAGCCGCTTCTCCTTTCATCGTCTTTGGGCCATCGTGCTGAAGGAGTTTATCCAGATGAAACGCGACCGCGTGACCTTCGGCATGATGGTCGGTATTCCGCTCATGCAGCTCATGCTGTTCGGCTTTGCCATCAATTCGGATCCGCGCCACCTGCCCACCGCCGTCCGCTCCGCCGACCAAGGTCCCTTTGCCCGCACGCTCGTGCAGGCGCTGCGCACCAGCGACTACTTCCATCTCGTGCGCGAGGCCGACACCGAAGCCGAGACGCAACGCCTGCTCCAGCTCGGCGACGTCCAGTTCGTCATCAACATCCCCGAGGATTTCTCCCGCAAGCTTCTCCGCGGCGAACGCCCGACCGTCCTCGTGGAAGCCGACGCCACCGACCCCGCCGCCACCGGCCCCGCGCTCTCCGCCGTCAATGCACTCGCCGGCACGATCTTCAACCGCGACCTGCCCGGCCCGCTCACCCGCCTGCAGGCCAAGACCGGCCCCGTGGATTTCCGCATTCATGCCCATTACAACCCCGAGAACATCACCCAATACAACGTCGTCCCCGGCCTGATGGGTGTGGTCCTCACCATGACGATGGTCATCATCACCGGCCTCGCCATCACGCGCGAACGCGAACGCGGCACCATGGAAAACCTCCTCGCCACGCCCGTGCGTCCCTTCGAGGTGATGGTCGGAAAAATCCTGCCCTACATCGCCGTCGGTTACATTCAGGTCACGCTCATTCTCGTCGCTGCGCATTTCATTTTTCATGTGCCGATGATCGGCAGCATTCCCCTGCTCTACGCGGTGGCACTGCTTTTTATCGCCGCCAATCTCGCAGTCGGCATCACCTTCTCGACCCTCGCGCAAAACCAGCTTCAGGCCGTGCAAATGGCGTTCTTCTTTTTCCTGCCGTCGATTTTGCTCTCGGGATTCATGTTTCCCTTTCGCGGCATGCCGGAGTGGGCGCAGGCCATCGGCTCGTGCCTGCCCAACACCCACTTCCTGCGCATCGTCCGCGGAATCCTGCTCAAGGGCAACGGCCTCGCCGAGATCACCCCCGAGCTCTGGCCGCTGCTGCTCTTTCTCGTCGTCGCGATGACGATAGGCGTGAAGCGCTACCGTCAAACGCTGGACTGAGCCACGCCTCCTCAGGCCACGTCCGTGGGTGGCGCGCCGCGCCGCGCGCCCAACGCCTTCGCGGCGCTCTCGCCGAATTCGAGCGTCTGGGTCGGGAAGGCGAACGACAGGCCCCGGGCCTGCACCGCGCGCATGATGTTCAGATTGATCCGCTGCTTCACCCGCATGAAGTGCTGGAAGTCGCCGTCCTTCGTCACATAGACGATCCAGATATCAAGCGACGAGGCGCTGTAATCGCGGAAGAACACCATGATCGAAGTCGGATCCACATGATCCTCCGCCAGGATGATCTTCTTAATTTCCTCGACGATCTCATCCATTTTTTCCGCCGGCGTGTCGTAGGTCAGACCGATGACCTGATCATTGCGGCGCTGCGTAAAGCGCGAGAGGTTGGTCACCGCCTCGGCCGCCACCGTCTTGTTGGGAATGACGATCAGGGATTTGTCGAGGGAGCGCAGCCGCGTGGAACGCAGCCCGATGTCCTCGACCCCGCCAAGGAAGGACCCGATCTTCACAAACTCGCCCAGCTTGAACGGTTGGTCGATGGCCACCACGACCGAACCAAAAAGATTCGCGATCGTATCCTGCGCGGCGAGTGCGAAAGCCAGACCGCCGATGCCAAGACCCGCGAGAAAAGCCTTCACGTCGTAATGCAGGCTTTGCGCCGTGATCAGAAGGCCGAAGATGATCAAAAAGGTGATCAGCGCCTTTTTAATCCACGGCATGAAGGCGGCCACACCCGCCTCGCGGGCCAAAGCGACCTCACGGAGATGATCCAGCAAAGCGGAGACCGCGCGCATCAACAGCCAGAAAAAGCAGAGTGAAAACGCCACGGTGGCTCCCGAGCTGATCATCTCATCGGTCGTCTCGGAAAGCTTCAGAACCTTCAGGGCCGCAAAAACGCCAAACAGGGCGATAAACGTAGCCGTCGGCGGCTCGAGTGCCGGAAACAACTTGTCGTCAAAAGTCGTCTTCGTGCGCGATGCCAGTTTCCGGAAGAAGGCAAAAATGACGGTCGTGACGATGCGACGCAGCAGGTAGAATCCAATCAGCAGCCCTGCGGAAATAGCATAACGCTGCCAAGTATTGCCGCTGCTCTTCACATTGCACAGTTCGAGCACCACATCGACCACATGCTCCAAGAACTGCGGAGCTGGCGCGATACCGGGCCCCTGCTGCGACATTGCGGCGGCCGCTTCGGTATTGGCGTCATGCTGCGAAGGGTCGGCCGGAGCGGTTGCCGCAGGCGTCTGTGTGGACGAGGAAGTGTCCACATCCTGAGCCCAAAGCGGCGCAAATCCCAACAGGACGAACAATAGAAAAATAGATACACGTTTCATCACAGGCCCCCATGCTTTGGTCCATGGCTGATCTGTCAACCCATGCGGCCATAAAACCCGGCTTGCCCGTCCCCTTCCCCGCCGGCACACTGCACATTTGAACATGCAGACAATGCCACCGTGGGCCTGGGGCGCCTTCCTCGTTTGTATCACGGCGATGCTTGCACTCGACCTCGGCGTATTTCGTAAAAAATCCCACGTCGTCGGCATGAAGGAAGCCGTCTCATGGTGCGCCGTGTGGATCGCACTGGCCCTGGCCTTCAACGCCACCCTTTGGTGGTGGTGGAGCAGGCGCCTGGGCGCGGAAGAAGGCGGGGAACTCGCCCTCCAGTGGTTCACCGCCTACCTCGTGGAGATCTGCCTGAGCGTGGACAACGTCTTCGTGTTCATTGTTATTTTCAGCTACTTCAAGGTCCCTCCGCAGCACCAGCACCGCGTGCTGTTCTGGGGCGTGCTTGGCGCGGCCCTCATGCGTTTCGTTTTTATTATCGCCGGCGTGGGCCTGCTCGATCGCTTCCACTGGCTCATCTATGGCTTCGGCGTGTTCCTGGTTTTCACCGGCGTAAAAATGACGCTGCCAAACAAGCAGGAAGTCGATCCCGAGAAAAACATCGCCGTGCGTCTCTTCCGAAAGTTTTTCCCCGTCACGGAAACCTATCAGGACGGGGCTTTTTTCGTGACCCAGCGCGACCGTCGGCTGGCGACGCCGCTTTTCATGGTGCTCCTCGTCATCGAAACGACCGATGTAGCTTTCGCCCTCGACTCGATTCCAGCGGTGCTGGCGATCAGCAGCAGCGCCTTCATCGTTTTCACATCCAACATCTTTGCGATCCTCGGCCTGCGCTCGCTTTATTTCGCCCTGCACGGGGTGATGGGGCTCTTCCGCTACCTCGGCCTCGGATTGGCCGCCATCCTGGTCTTCATCGGCATGAAAATGCTGCTCAATGAAATCTTCCCCGTGGAGATTGGCATCTCGCTTGGCGTGATCGGCGGCATCTTGGCCCTCGCCATCACCGCCTCGCTGTTATTGCCCGCAAAAAAAGGATAGGCGGTTACCGAGAGTCCAGTTTTTCGATTTTTTTGGCCAGGGCGTCTTGGCTTTCTTTTTTGATTTTATCGGCATCCAGGACCGCATCCTGGCTATGCGCCTGGACGACCTCGGACATGGTGCGCAGCCAAAGGCTTTGAACCATGTCGGCCGAGCTGACGTGGTTTTGCGCCGCCATCTTCGCTATATCCCTAAACTGGCCAAGCGTGATGCTGAGCCTACTCCCTAACAGGCTCCTTGAGTATTTCGATGCCGCAGACTTGGGGAGTGCCTTTTTTACCCTTGTCGGTGCCAATGGTGATCATGCGGTTGGCGTCGGGGACGATTCCGGTGAATTGCTTCATGAGCGCCTTGTAGCGGCCTCCGGTTTCCTTGAAGACATCCAGATCTGTCAGCACCGTCTGGCCGTTGATGCTGATGTTAAACACGCGTTTGCCGGCTTCCTTCTCGTCGTATTCGGTGAAGTAGAGACGCACGGTGTAGGTCTGCCCCGCCTTGGGCTTGAGTTCGAACGGATAGACGCAATTCCCCCAACGCACGGTCTGATAGATAGGCTCGGGCGCGGTGCCGGCGGGGACGCCGCTCATGTCGATGGGGCCGGTGTGGAATCCGGGGACGCCGACCAGATAGCCGGGGTCTCCCGCAAAGCCATCACGTTTGAAGCCACCGACGTTCATGTGAACCTCGTCCTGCGGCTCGATCTTCGGCTCGTTGAAGGGAAGGCCGGTCTTCGGCCAATGCGACACCTGGGCGTTCTCGTTGAGAGCGACATCGGCGCCGGTCGAGGGATAAGCGCGCACGGCGATGTTCCAGCCGTCGATCAGCACCAGCGGCTTTTCGCCATTCAGAGCAGATGCATCGGCCTCGATGGTGATGGTCTTCTGCTCATTGGGAACGAGGGAGACGTAGTTGTCGCTGTAGTAGGCCGGCAGGACGCGAGCCTTCGATGTGCCACGATGGAGCTGGAGATGCGCCATGAGGGCGACCTGCGGTCCGGGGTTCTTCAGCGTGACATCGATGAACACTTTACCGCCGGCGTCGCGGCGCTCGGCCTTGGTGGCGAGCGTCATCACAAGGAGCGTGTCGAGGGCGGTAAGATCGTCGGGCTTGGGCTTGGAGCCGCGCCAGTAGAAGTTATCCGAGATCAGTTTCCCCGCGGCGTCGCGCAACTCGAGTTTCACGAAGTGGACCGGCGAGAGGCCGGCCGGCCAATCGATTTTGCCCAGCGTGGTGGCGGCGCAGGACGCGGCATTCACGTCGTAGTCGTGCTGATACGGTGAGGTGCCGTCGAGGTTGTAGAGGGCGAGATGCGCCTTGGCGCCGGCGAGCGCGGCCGGCAGGTTGTTGATCACCTGCACGACACCGCCGTCGATTTCGTTGAACTGGATGTGCACGGGTTCGCAGGCCACTTTCGAGCCGAAGAAGGCGGCCGTCGGATCCAGGTCGTAGTGATAGATCTGCCAGACGAAGCTCGGCTGCGCCGGGTGGCTCATCCAGAGAAGGATGCCTTCCACGGGCTTGAACATCTGGGCCTGCCGGCCCTCGAACAAGGCGCGGTAGCCCTCGTAGTTCATCATCTGTCCCTTGCGGGCGAAGTCGGCGAGGTTGGCGATCTTGCCGTAGCGCTCCGTCACGATGCCCGGATACTTGCGGCCGCTGCCGGCGGTGAAATCATGCTGGGCCCAGTCGTCGTTGATGACGTTCCAGTCCTTCTCGGGCATCATGCCTTGGATGGATTCGAGCGTGGGCACGGTGATGCCACCGATCTCGGTCTTGAAGGTCTCGTGTTTGTTGAAGCGCTTGTTTTCGGAGAAGTTGTAATAATCAAGCGGTGTCTGCCACTCGTAGGGGCCGCCGGAATTGACGCCGCGACCGCCGCCGGAGTTGGACTGATACCAGCGCGTGCCGTCGAGCGTGACGAGCAGGCCGCGCAACGCTTCGTCGATGTATTTGGGTGGGGTCGCCTCGTTGCGGGCGCACCAGATGGCGACCGAAGGGTGATTGCGGTAGCGCAGGATCTTGTCCCGGCAGTTTGCCATGTAGAGGTCGAGATCGAGCGGGCTGGCGGAGTTGAACTGGAAGAATTCGTCCCAAAGCAGAATGCCGTATTTGTCGCAGAGATCGTAAAGGTCGTCACTGGTGCTCTGGCCGCCCCAGTTGCGAATCATGGTGAAGTTCGCCTCTTGGTGCAGACGGACGAATGCCTCCAGCCGCTCGCGCGGGATGCGCTTGAGTGAGTCGTCCATGCCCCAGTTGCCGCCCTTGCAGTAGATGCGCACGCCGTTGACGCTGAGCGCGAGACTCCCCGTTCCCGACGTGTCGCCGGGAGCGTCGTAGGAAAACTCACGGACACCGAAGGAGACATCCTGCCCGTCGGAGACCTTGCCGTTGAGCTCGAAGGTGAGATGCAGCGAATAGAGGTTGGGCTCGCCGTAGCCATGCGGCCACCAGAGCTTGGGATTTTGCACGCGCAACTGGGGCATGGACTTGGGATCGAAGTTGACGGTCTCGGCGCTCCCCGGAGTGAGCTCAATTTCCTTCTCGAAGGAGACGTCACCGAAGCTGCCCTTCAACACACCGGTCTGGGGCTTGTCAGTGGTGTTCTGCACGGTGGCCTGGATGGTGATGTCGGCCGAATCAGTGCGCGGCAGGGGCAGGTCCGTGGTGACATAGGGATTTTTAATGATCACCGGGCCGCTGGAGGAGAGGAATACCTTGCTCCAGATGCCAGTCTCGCGGTCAGGGATGCCGGGCATCCAGTCCCAGCCGATGGAACAGGCGAAAGTCGGCCCGTCGAGACGGGTGACGCCGCCGATGGGACCGTTGCCCGCGCCCATGGTGTGCTGGGCGGGTATACCCGGATGAGGCTGGGGCGAGACGCGCACCGCGATGGCCGCTTCTTTACCGGCGGCGACCAAGCTGCTGATGTCGAATATACCGCGGATGAAGGCGCCCTTGATGGTGCCGACACTCTTGCCGTTTACCCACACCTCGGCGGCGTAGTTGATGCCGTCAAAGTTCAGCCAGACTTTCCGGCCGGCGTAGGCGGATGGCACGGGGAAGACTCCGCGATACCACCAGTCCGTGCGGCAAAGCGTGTCGGGGATGACCTCGGGGCGGCCGTTCTCGCCGTAGGTCGGCTCGGGGTAGACCTTGTTGTTGACCAAGGTCGTCAGGATGGTTCCTGGAACCGTGGCCTTATACCAATCTTTCGCGGCAAATGATGTCTGTGAAAGTTGATCACCCGTCTGGGAAACCTTGGCGGAATCTTGCATCTGCCAGCCAGAGGTCAGGACGCTCGGCTCGGGAACTTGCGCACGGCTCGCCAGGGACGAGACAAGCGCCAAAACGGCAGTTAACACAAAACGGCGGGGCATATTCATCATAAAAGGAGGGTCCATCCAGCCTGGGGGCGGCTGGAAACAATTAAAAGAGCCCATTACACTAATGTTATTTCCACCGTCTGCCTAGTCGCCCGAAAGGGTGACAAAGTCCCCCGACCCGTTGATTTGACGAAAAGAGTTTTTGTCCGTTCGATGGATTTCACCCCTCTGCCCGGCTTTGTCGCCGCGTGACTTAATCACGACAGTCAATTTTGGGCCCATTCCCTCAGACACCACCATGAATACTTGGAAAATCGGCCTTTGGTTCGGGGTGATGGGAATCCAGCCATGGGCCGTTGTCGCACTGCCAGCCGCGCCCACTTCGACACAGGTCTATTTCAGCACGAATGGAGATATAGAACACGCCAACGCCGCCCTCGAAATCCCCGCCAATGCGCAGGATGTTTTTTTTGATATCGGCGACCCGGATGATTCGCTCTCCAAAAACGGGAGCCGTGTGCGTTATCGACTCGAAGGAATCGATTCAGACTGGCGGCAAAAGATCGATGAAATGAGCTTCACGGTCTTTTTCTATAACGCAACGGGCGACCAAGTCGGACAACGCATCTACAACGTAACCGGAAAAAGCTCCGGCTGGGGCGGATCGATCGAACAATCAAAATTCACCCATCGTCATGAAGATATAACCGTGCCCAAGGGCGCCGCCTATCTAAGCGTGGTGATGTCATCGGCCGGGCCTCCAACCACGGTCGGGCTTTATATCATCAAAGATATCGTGGTCGTTCAAGAGGGTGCGGGCGACCATGCGCCTCAGACCATTCTGGACAGTCGCCCGTTTCTTCAAGGGAGCTCCGCTACCACGTCGGAATGGATTCGAACCGGACGCCGCCCATCAATGGCCTCGTTAATACCCGCACCGGGCGTGACTCCGCCGACTCGGGCATTCTGTATTCTTGATGACGATGGCACCTCGTATGCCGAGTGGGGCTCCCCGTGGAAAGACAGCGGACGCCTGACGCCCGGCCACCACCTCTCGGTCGACTGGAACGAGATTTATGAAACCGGCATGTTCAAATGGAATCGTGTCCGCTACCCCCTGCCGCCTTCGGGTCACTATCGCTTTGCGGTTCAGGAAGTCGACATACTGGACCATCCCCGTGTCCCTGTCACTTCCCTAGAAATCACCATCCTCCCTCCCTACTGGCGAAACCCGTGGTTCTGGGGGAAATGCACCGGCGGTGTGGCCTTGTTGATACTGATCGGAACACTCTACTGGCGACACACCCGCAATCGTCTTAAACTCCAACAAGCGCGCCTGATGGAGCAGGAACGCATGCGAATCGCCCGTGACCTGCACGACGATCTCGGTGCACGGCTGACACATATTTCGCTGATGAGCGCCTTTGCCGGCAGCAATGTGCCGCCCGCCGGCGCGCCCGCGAAATTCCAGGAAATCTCGACCATGACGCGCGACCTCGTCACCTCGCTTTCCGAAGTCGTCTGGGCGGTGAATCCGGAAAATGACCGGCTGGAATCCATGGTTCATTACCTTTGCCATCTGATCCAGCGTCTTTGCCAGCCCTCCTCGCTCAAATGCCGGGTTGACGAATTGACCGGGGAAACCGAATACGCCGTCTCCAGCCAGCTGAGACACCACGTCATGCTGGCCGTCAAGGAAGCGGTGAACAACGCGCTCAAACACTCCGAGGCGACCGAACTTCACGCCCGCATTCGGTTTCAAGCGCCCATCCTCACCATCTCCATCGCCGACAACGGAAAAGGCCTGCCGGAAACTCCCCGCACCGACGGCAATGGAATGAAAAACATGCGGGAACGCATCGCGCTCGTGAACGGCCGCATCAAAATCGAAAGCACGCCCGGAAAAGGCACTCTTGTTCTTTTTGAGATTCCGATCTGCTAATAGTCGCCTCCCTCATGAAAACAACGATCGCCGTCGTGGAAGACGACCCCGGACTCCGGCAGCAGCTCACGGAAATTCTGAAGAGCGCGCCCGACATGGACTGTCTCTACACGGTTTCATCTGCCGAGGAAGCCATTCTCCGAATTCCGAAAAACCCGCCGAACATCGTGCTGCTCGACATCAAATTGCCGGGCATGTCGGGCATTGACTGCCTGCCTCATCTTAAAAAAGCGGCCCCCGATACCGAGATTCTGATGCTTACCATCTATGAGGAGGCGGAGGATATTTTCCGCGCCCTCAAAGCCGGCGCCAGCGGATATCTTCTCAAATCCAGTCCACCCGACGTCCTCTTCGAAGCGATCCGCGACGTCTGCTCCGGCGGCACTCCTCTTTCAGGTCACATCGCCCGCAAGGTGGTCCGCTATTTTCAATCCGTGGGACAGATGGAGCGGGAAACCGAAAAACTCTCCGCCCGCGAACTCGAAGTGCTGGAGCTGATGGCGGTCGGTTTCATCAACAAGGAGATCGCCGACAAACTCGGCGTTAGCTTGCAGACCGTAAAAACCTACGTGAAGCGCATCTATGTAAAGATGCACGCACGCAACCGCATGGAAGCCGTGCGCAAGCACCGCGCCTGACATCGCGCGCACAGGCGCAGGCGACGGGCTGTCACTCCCTTGGGTGACTTTACCGGATATTCTCTGGGGGATATTCTCCACGCGCCATGCCTCCGACGAATACCCCCACTACTCCAGCTTCAGCCGCCAACCACGCGCGCTGCATTTCGTTCAAAAAACACCTTCGTATCCTTGGCCTAGTTTCCATCGCTGGTAGCGCGGGCCTTTTAAGGCCGTCCCTCGTCGCGGCCAACTGATCTTCCGTTAAAAGAGGTCGATCCGAAACACTGGCCTTACTATCAACGTAATCGGCCTGTTGTTTCAGTCGTTGTTGCAAGCGGCCCAAGACTTTCCCGAAACTATAGGATATGACGTAATTACCGTCTCGTTTTAGGGCGGCGGTCTTGATCGTGTCTACCCAAGGGGTGACCTCTGCGGGATAACTGGGATTTTGTGGCTGCTTGAAGTTACAGGGATATATATAAGCGTGAAGCGAAACGAGTTTGGTTTTCATACCCCACAAGATGGCGATTTCATGTGATTGCTCAGTTTAGCATCACGTCGCCGACTTGCGGCAGTGGCTTGCGGATCACCGCTATCGCGAAGGCACTTAAAGTGAGGGTGGAAGATTTCTTCGGAAAGGCATGAATGCTTGTCCCTGTTGAAGTCCTCCACTACTGATTTTCCATGAAGGGCGTGCCAGCGATACAGACGAAAAAAACGAAACCGTCTGCGGTCGCGCAGGCGAATAAGCCACCCCGTGAGACTAAGCGCACCGTGATTTTCAAGGTATCACGACTCACCAAGCCATGGGCACTTAAGAGCACGGAAAACATCATTCGCGCTTTGTCGGGCTCGGCGCTCGATGGAGTGAACATTCGAGTGCAGATTTCCCCTCGTAGGAAAGCTTAAACAACCCCACTGAGCTTATAAAGTAACTGGGCAGCTTTTGGGTTCAATTTGGGGCCATAATAGCTGTGTGCCAGTTGCTCCAATGCAGAGCTTCACTGTTGATCTTTCACCCAGGCCAAGACGCTTCGGATTTGGTTTTGATCAGGAAATCCGTCCGCCGTGTTTACGTGATACACACCCGCATCCACAGCGGCTTGGAGGTAGCTTCGTGCTTCTTCGTAGCCAGGAACGTGAATACGTTTAATGAGTTCGATTACCTCGCTCTTGTTTGTAAACCGCGTTGAAGCGGCCATGCTCAGAAGTTTCATCAGTCCGTCGCCTCCGGCGAATCCTTGGAGTGCGCCGTCTGCCGTTGTTACGTTTGGCATCAGCTCTCGGCCAGCGTAGGTGCACTTTGGTTTATTTTCCCTGAATGCATGCACCAGTCGGAGTCCTTCGCATGTGTATGTAGCTTCGTCGGTCATGATGTCGTCGACCTTGAGCCATTCCACCCAGCCATCCCGCACTGATTCGATTGGCTGAAAGCATTTGTCGCAGGTCCAGCTACTTGGAAGTCGATTCATTCCACGGGCGTAAACGCCAACGTTCCCGGTGCAAGCTCCGTTCTGTAAGGACGGCACCCTCCCGATTCCGTAAAACGCCGTTACGTTATTTGGCGTAACGGCATGTTACGTCATGAAGAATGGACGGTGATGGTATGAAAACGTTCCTAGCTGGCTGCGCCCTCGCGTTTAACATTTTTGTTAAATGCTGATTCAAATAATCTTGGGTGATTATTTGCACTCCATCGTAGAATTGACGCATTATCTGGCCAAAAAAAAATGACGCATAACCTGTCCCCTTGGACAGGTTATGCGTCAGCCCGCACTATGAGATACGGGCTTTGCAAAAATGGCGTCCCCACGGGGATTCGAACCCCGGTTCTTACCGTGAAAGGGTAGTGTCCTAACCGGGCTAGACGATGGGGACGCAAAGAACGAAGGGGCGAGACCCTAGCTCGCACTCGTCCTCGCGCAAGGTAAAATTTCAAGATCGTATCTCGCCCATAAGCGGACGTTTTCGCTTCCGTTTCGCTCGGTCCCCTTCTGTCTTCTGCATCTGCGCCTTTTTACATCATGACTTTCTCCGAAATCGCCGCCGCCCTGCCAGCCCGTGCCGTCACCTCCATCGACGGCTTGCCCTTTCCTCTCATCGCCTCGGGCAAGGTCCGCGAAATCTTCGACCTCGGCGACGCCCTGCTGCTCACGGCCACCGACCGGCTCTCCGCCTTCGACGTCATTCTCCCCGACGGCATTCCGGGCAAGGGCATCATTCTCACCCAAATGAGCAACTGGTGGTTCGCCCAAGCCACGCACCTGCTGCCCAACCACCTCCTGCCCGACCAGGCCGGCGAGTTCGCCCGCCGCGGCATCACCGACCGCGATCTGCAACTGCGCTCCATGATCGTGCGCAAGTTGAAGCCCCTCACCATTGAGTGCGTCGTGCGCGGCTATCTCGTCGGCAGCGGCTGGTCCTCCTACCAAAAAACCGGCGAGGTCTGCGGCCATCGTCTTCCCGCCGGACTCAAGCAGGCCGCCAAGCTTCCCCAGCCTCTCTTCACCCCCACGACCAAGGCGCCCAAGGGCCAGCACGACGAAGCGATCAACGACGCCCAAGGCGCCGCCGCCGTCGGTGCGGCGCTCTACGAAAAAGTAAAAGCCGCCAGCCTCGCACTTTATCAACTCGGGCACGACCGCGCCGCGAAGGCCGGCATGATCCTCGCCGACACGAAGTTTGAATTCGGCACCGATGCCGCCGGCAACCTCGTGCTCATCGACGAAGTGCTCACGCCCGATTCCTCGCGTTACTGGCCCGCCGACGAATACCGCACCGACTGCTCGCCTCCGAGCTACGACAAACAGTTCGTCCGCGATCACCTGCTCGCCATCAAGTGGGACCAGAAGCCGCCCGCGCCCGCCCTCCCCGCCGACGTCATCCGCCGCACGCAGGAAAAATACCTCGCCGCGCTCAAGAACCTGCTTGGCTAACCCGGCTCTTCCCCGGCGGGTCAGGCCATATCCGTCCGCTGAACCGGCGCGGTCCGGCCATTGCGGGCGCGAACCAATTCGCGCCGGAGCCAGTCGAGCGCGGCGTTGACCGCACGTTTTTTCACCGTCGGACGCGGTCCCGGGTAGCTCAGTTTTTTCGACCAGATGCCATGCGGCGAATAGAGCGCGACGTAGATGGTCCCCACGGGATTTTCATTCGTGCCGCCGCATGGCCCGGCAAAACCCGTGATCGCCAGCGCATAGTCCGCGCCGAGGCGCTCCGCCGCACCCGCCGCCATCGCCACGGCGTTCTCCGCGCTCACCGCGCCGTGCTGCAGGAGAATCTCCTCCGGCACGTCGAGCAGCTGCATCTTCGATTCGTTGCTGTAGCATACACAGCCGCCGGCAAAAAACTTCGAGGCTCCGCAGATGTTCGTAAACGCATCGGCCAGCGAGCCGCCCGTCGCGGTCTCGGCCACCGCCAGTTTTTGCTCCTGCGCGCGCAACAAATCCGCCGTGACCTTCGCCAGCGAATCATGCCCGAAGCACATGAAATCCTCGCCGAGCAGCCGGGCGCATTCCTCGGCCACGGACTCCAGTTGCGCGTGGGAAAGTTTCCCGTTGGGCGAACTCACCCGACAGTCCACCTGGCCCTGATGCGCGCAAAACGCGATGCTCAGCGCGTCACCGTAACGTGCGAAAATCGGCTGCAGCTTCATCTCCAACGCCGATTCCCCCACGCCCGCCGTGCGCAGTTGCACATACGCCTCGCGCTCGGCCAGCAAGCCGAGCTTCGCCAGACGCGGCAACACCTGCTCGATGAACATCGGCTGCAGCTCGTTGGGCGGACCGGGCAACATCACGAGCACCTTGCCGTCCTGCTCCGCCCAAAGTCCCGGCGCCGTGCCGTGCGCGTTGGGCAACACATCACCGCGCGCGAAGCGATAAGCCTGCTTGAGATTGTTGTCGGTCATCTTGCGCCCCAGACGCGAAAAACGCGCCTCGATCGCCTTCACGATCTCCGGCTCGAAAACCAATTCCTGCCCGAGCACCGCCGCGATCACCTCGCGTGTGCGATCGTCGCAAGTCGGGCCGAGTCCGCCCGTCGTGATGATCACATCGGCTCGCGCCCAGCTCTCGCGGAACTGCGCCGCGATGGCGTCGGCCTCGTCCGTGATGGTCACGTTGCGCTGCAACAACACTCCGCGCCGGCCGAGCTGCGCGCCGATGAAAGTCAGGTGGCCGTTCGCCGTCAGTCCGAGCAGCAACTCGTCCCCGAGCGTGAGCAGCTCGTAGCGTTTTGACGCGAAGGCGGAGTCGGTGGGTGGCTGGCAGTTTTGGGAAACCATGCTTGCGATGCGGAAAACTAGGTTAAACTCCTCAAAAATGCCAGCGCCCGAGCCAGTAAACCTCAAAGAGAAGGTCCGCCACCTTCCCGACAAGCCGGGCGTCTACCTCATGAAGGACCGCCTCGGCCGCATCATCTACGTCGGCAAGGCCAAGGCGCTCAAGAAGCGTGTCTCCACTTATTTCCAGCCGTCGCGCGCCATGACGCTGCACCCGAAAATCCGCGCCCTCGTGCAGATGATCGCCGATTTCGACACCATCGAGGTGAAGTCCGAACCCGAGGCGCTTTTGCTTGAAGGAAAGCTCATCAAGCAGTGGAAACCAAAATACAACACGGACTTCACCGACGACAAACGCTTCCTCCAGGTCCGCGTCGATCTCACCCAGGAACTCCCGCGCTTCACCTTCACCCGTTTCAAAAAAGAAGACCGCGCACGCTACTTCGGACCCTTCGCCCACAGCGGCCTCCTCCGCAAAACCCTCGCGCAAATGCGCCGCCAGTTCGGCATTCTGCTCGGCGACGCCACTCCGCAAAAACTCCCCGACGGACGCTGGCGGCTCTACGACGACGTCCGCCAGGAAATCTACAGCTTCGAAAACGAGATCACCGCCGAGGACTATCGCCACCGCGTCGAAGACGCCTGCGCCTTCCTCGACGGCAAGTCCCGCGAATGGCTCGAAGCCCTGCGCGCCGAGATGCTCGCCGCCGCCGAAAAGCACGAATTCGAAAAAGCCGCCGAACTGCGCGACATCGTCTTCGCTCTCCAAAAAACCCTCGCCAAGACGCGCAATTTCGAACGCTCCGATCCGTCGGCGCCTGAGATCGGCGCCGAGGCCTCGCGCCTCCTCGGCGAAGCCCTCGGCCTCAAGTCCGCGCCGCGCACGCTCGAGTGTTTCGACATCTCCCACATCAGCGGCACTTTTGTCGTCGCCTCGATGGTTCACTTCGCCGACGGCCGACCCGACAAAGACAACTACCGTCGCTTCCAGATCAAGAGCTTCATGGGCAACGACGATTTCCGCGCCATGGAAGAAGTCGTCGGCCGCCGCTACCGCCGCCTCCGCGACGAAAGCAAACCCATGCCTGATCTCATCGTGATCGACGGCGGTCGCGGCCAGATCGGCGCCGCGCTGAAGGCCTTCGCCGCCATCGACGTCGAGCCGCCCGCCCTCATCGGCCTCGCGAAGAAACACGAGACGATCATCTTCCCCGACGAACGCGCCCCGCTGAACCTCCCTCTCAACCACCCCGCGCTCAACCTCCTCCAGCGCCTGCGCGACGAAGCCCACCGCTTCGCGAACACTTACAACGCCGACCTTCGCTCAAAAAAAATCCGCGAATCCGTTCTCGACGAGTTCCCCGGCCTGGGCACCGTGCGACGCGCCGCGTTGCTCGCCCACTTCGGCGGCGTGGACCGGCTGCGCGCCGCCACCGTGGAGCAAATCGCCGAAGTCGAAGGTTTCGGCCCGCGCATGGCGGCGGAGTTGCACGCCTTCCTGCACTCGCCCGCACCTCCGCCTCCTTGATTCTGCCTCCCCGCCGCTTGCGAAACATCTCCCTACGCACACGGTCTCATCACCCATGAAACGCCTTTTGCTCATCCCTGTTCTCTTCGCCATGACCACGCTACTGCACGCGGCTCCGCTGAATGTCGGCGATCCCGCGCCCGCCGTGACCGGCACGACCGAGACCGGCGCTGACCTCAATCTGGCCGACGCCTACAAACGCCAGCCCTACACCCTCGTTTATTTTTACCCCAAGGCCTTCACCGGCGGCTGCACCGCGCAGGGCTGCTCGCTGCGCGATGCCTACGAAAAACTCACGAAAAAAGGCGTGGCCGTCATCGGCGTGAGCACCGACTCCGCCGAAACACAGAAGAAATTCAAAGACGCCGAGAAGTTTCCCTTCACGCTCATTGCCGATACCGACAAGAAAGTCATGAAAGCCTTCGGCCAGAACGGCGTCATGTTTGCGAGCCGTCAGGCCTACCTGATCCACGACGGCAAAATCGTCTACGCCGACCACAAAGGCTCCACCACGAAGCAGGCGCAGGACATTCTGGATTTTCTGGCAAAGAATGGCGGCTGACAAGGCAACCGCGAGACGGCCCCGTTCGTAACAGGGTTAAACCGCACCCCCTCGCATGATCCTTCTCCGCATCCTCGCCGCCCTCACCCTTGGTTCACTTATGGCCTCCTCCTCTTCCGCCGCCGCCCTGAATGCCGGCGACTCCGCCCCCCTCGTCTCAGGCACCACCGAAACCGGCGCGACGCTCAACTTCGGCGACGTTTACAAACAGCACGCCTACACTCTCGTTTATTTTTATCCGCGCGCCGAGACGAGCGGTTGCACCGCCCAAGGCTGCTCGCTCCGCGACGCCTACGAGGAACTCACGAAAAAAGGCGTGACCGTGATCGGCGTGAGCACCGACACCACCGCGAAGCAGGCCGAGTTTAAGGAGAGGCAGCACTTCCCCTTCACCCTCATCGCCGATCCCGATAAAAAAATCATCAACGCCTTCGGCGTGGGCACGCTCTGGCTCCCCATCCTCGGCACGATGGCGCACCGTCAGGCCTACCTGATCCACGACGGAAAGATCGTCTACGCCGATCACGACGGCTCCACCAAACGTCAGGCTCAGGATATTCTCGATTTTCTAGCGAAGAAGAGTGGCTAAAGGTCGTCGTCGTGCGTCGGCCGCAGCAATGTGGCCTTCGGATCGAGCAACGCCCGCTCCAGCCACTCGGCGAGCAACGGTTCTTTCGCCACCAAGTCCGCCGGAAGCGGTGCCGCCAGCAGATCGATGGCACGCAACTCCCCGTCCGCCGCCCGCACCAGATTTTTTGAGTGCAGATCGGCCACGAGCCACGGCTTCCCGTCCACGAAATAAAGCCGCGGGTGATCCCGATGGGCCCGCAAAAACCGCGACGGAATCGGGATGAGCGCCGCCGGCTGCACCTGCGAGGTGTCCGCGCCCTCAGCCAAACGCATGCCAAGGGTTTGCTTGGTCACTAGCACACCCTCGCGTCGGGTAACTCCTATCACCTCTGTGGGCATGCCATCTAGCCGCATGATGAGATCGAATTTTTCCAGCATGCTACGATAGGAACCAACCTCAGCGCTCGCCAGCAAAGCAGTCTCCTCTCCTTTCAAAAACGTAAAGGTTTGCCCAATGTAGCCATTACCATCCGGAATGAAAAACTTATATATAGAGTGATCTTCCGCCTCAAAAGCGGTAGCTTCAACCCCGCTACTAATTGGACGAAGACGAGGACTGCATTCCGTGAGCAAATGCTCAACGTCCTCAGGAAACCCAAAATCATCTAACTCGATAATCGGCAGCAATTCGCGGAACGCGCGCGCGGCCTCGTTGAGCTCGTGCCAGAGCGGATCGGCCTCCGCCAGCAAACTTACTTCGTCGGCGTCCCAGAGGACGATATCGTCGTCTGGATCCGTGCCGATGCCGACGCACGCCGCTGCCTTGAGGAGACGATGGAGCGCTTCCAGTCTTCGTCGGTGATCGTGTTGAAGCGCGCAACGCTCTTCGTCGGACGGGAGCCGTCCGCCTTGGATGCAGGTCGGTCGTCCGGTGAAGGGGTCTGCTTGCATGAGTCGGTCATGACAGGCGAAAACTCGCGCGCGTCGACCCCGAACGCAAACGGAAGTTCTTCAAACTTGCCCACACGTTGTTCGCAAAAACCCGCGAAGTGTTTTCCATCTCACAGCCCCAGCAGCGAACCATTGCGTTTCAACCACCGCTCCGCCTCGCGCCAGTCCGGACACACCTCTTCCACGCGGGCCCAAAAACGATCGGAGTGGTTCATCTCCTTTAGATGCATCAACTCGTGGTGGATGATGTAGTCGCGCACAAAATCAGGCGTCTGGATGAGCCGCCAGTTGAGCGAGATCACTCCGCCCGCCGTGCACGAGCCCCAGCGTGTGCGCTGGTTGCGCACGGTGATTTCCTTCACCTCCATGCCCGTCACCGCGGCAAGCTCCCAAGTGCGTGCCGGCAGTTCGATCTTCGCGAGCCGCAGGAAATACGCCTCCAGCGTGGGCCGCAGATCACCGTCCAGCCGCGCCACGCGAAACACATCCGCCGCCACGCACACCTGCGGACGCTCGCCCTCGACCGCCTTGCGTATCTCCGTGAGTTCTCCGCGCCACAACACATGTGTGCCCAGCGTCCACACCTCCGCGCCGCGCGGCCGCTGCCGCTGGCGTTCCCTCGCACGTTCCAGCCAGCCGCGATGCTCCTCCACAAAAACCCGCGCCTCACGCTCGCTGCCGCGCGCCGGAATGATCGCCACCGCCACGCCGTCGCGTCGCAGGGTGAGCCGGTAACGATGCGCGCGAGGACTGCGCTCGAATACCACATCGGGGCGCTCGGTCGGCGCAGGCGGCCCCTTGTGCACGCCGGCTTCCGGCGCGAAGAGACCAAAAAGACTTTGTTGCCCGGGCTCGTTCACGTATGAGCCGCGAGTAAACGCATCCGCGTGCGCGGCGCCAGAACCATGTTTGCGGCAAACCGCTTCAAAGCGTCACCAGCTTCCAGCGAAACCCGCCGGCCTTCACCTCCAGCCATGCGAAACTCCGCCCCTGTCCGCGCGGCTGCGATATGCAGCCCGGGCTCAGCCAGCGTATTCCGTGGATGTCCACCCGGTCGCACGGCACATGAAGGTGGCCGTGCAACAACACCCGCGTGCCCGGCGGCGCATGCCTCGGCGGGATGTGCACGAGATGAAACTTCACCTCTTCACGCACCAGATCGAGCGTGAGCGGCCACACCGGCCAGTTGTCGCAGTTTCCCCGCACCGCGCGCACCGGCATGCCGAGTTGTTCAAACTCGACCAACGTCTCCGGCCCGCCCACATCGCCCAGATGCCAGATTTCATCCGCACCTTTCAAAAGCCCGGGAAGTTCCGGCGGATACCTGTCGTGGGTGTCGGAGATCACCGCGATGCGCATCCCTCCAACCGTGCATGCGCCCGCACGGATGTCATTCCGGATTTTACATAAAGCACACTACCTCCGCCAAACCGCCCTTGACACCCGCCACCGGCTCGGGCACTTCGGTCACCTCTTAACAACTAAAAGACCATGCAACCCACCTTCCGCCCGCACCGCCTAAAACGCGCCCGCAAGATCGGTTTCTTTGCCCGTAAAGCCACCAAAGGTGGCCGTGCGGTCCTCGCAAACCGTCGTCGCAAAGGCCGCAAACGGCTGACCGTCGTCTAAGCTACGTCCGCCTTCCGGCGTAGCATTTCCCTCCCTGTCATGCGTTTCTGCGCCGAGCAACGTCTGCGGCGCCAGTTGGATTTCCAGCACGTCAGGACCCACGGGCGCCGCCATGATTGCGGCGCCTTTATGCTTTGGTATGCCCGCAGGGCCGACCTCACGGAAACCGTGCCCGCCCCCTCCGCCCGCCTGGGCGTGGTGGCTTCCCGCGCCGCCGTCGGCAACGCCGTCCGGCGCGCCCGCGCCAAACGCCGCCTTCGCGAAGTTTTTCGCAACCATCAGGAACTTGTGCCCGCCGGCCATGATCTCCTGCTCGTCGCCCGCGGCTCGCTCAATCGGCTTGAATATCCCGAGATCGAACGAAAGTTCGTGGACGCCTGCCGCAAAGTTTTTCCGTCCACTCATGTCTGATACCGTCCTCCCGCTCCTCCGGTCCGCCGCCCGCCTTCCCGCGCGCGCCCTTCTCGGGCTGGTCTGGCTGTATCAACACACGCTGTCCCCCGCGCTTCCGGCGGTTTTCGGCCCGACCTGCGGCTGCCGCTTTCATCCCACCTGTTCGCACTACGCCGCCGAGGCGGTGCGCACGCACGGAGCGTTGACCGGCACTTGGTTGACGGCCCGCCGCCTGCTTAGATGCACGCCTCTGCATGCCGGCGGCTTCGATCCCGTGCCCCCGAACCGGCGCGCTTCACGCCCCGTCTGCGCGCGCAATTAATCCTTTCGCCACTCTCCACCCGCCTCCAGCCTCTCCCTTTTCATGGATAAAAAGAACACGACCATCGGGGTCCTCCTGCTCCTCCTTGCCTTCGGCAGCCTTTATTACACCAGCCGCAACGCTCCCACGCCGCCCCCGGTCGTTGAAACCACGACCACGCTGACCACGACGGCGGGAACCACGGACAAAGTCGCCGGCCAGACGGGCTCCGCAACCACCGCCGTCGGCACGCCCCCCGCGCCGGCCGCCAGTGCCAACACCCCGGCGTTCGCCGCTCTCGTGAGCGACAATGCCGGCGCCACCATCACCAAACTCGACAACGACTACGTCGAGCTGCGCCTCACCGACTTCGGCGGCGCCATCAGCAACGTCGCCTTCAAGAAATACTCCGAAGCCCCGGGCAGCACCGAGCCGTTTGTCTTCAACGAGACCCACGCCGCCCCCATCCTTGCCTTCGACAACACGCCCGGCATCGACCAGAAGACCCGCTTCCAGCTCGTCAGCGCCACGCCCACCGAGGTTGTTTACCGCGCCGTGCTCGAAGACCGCATTGAGGTCACCCGCCGCTACAGCATCCACGCGCCCGGCGACACCACCGGCGACCCCTACCGCATCCATCACGAGACTACTTTCCGTAATCTCACCGGCCAGTCCGTTCCCCTGCCCAACATCCTCAACATCGGCACCTCCGCCCTCGTCAGCCCCAACGACGCCGGCCTCTACCTCAATGTCGCCTCCTTTGACGGCAACGAAAAGCCGCTCGTCGTTGACACCAGTGAATTCAAAGGCGGCGGCCCGCTGACTTGGATCGGACTCAAAAACAATCCCCCGAAGTCCATCATCGAAAACAACGGCTCCGTCGTCTGGGCCACGGTTAAAAACCAATTCTTCGCGAGCATCTTCACCCCCGAAAAACCCGGGGCCGGCACCATCGTGCGCCAGGTTGAGCTTCCCCCGCTGACCGGCAGCTCCCGACCCAACATCGGCCTCACCGGCGACATCAAGCTCGACCTGCCTTCGCTTGCCGCCAACGGCACGACCTCCTTCGCCGGCGAACTCTACGTCGGTCCGAAGGAATACACCCGTCTGTCCAAGTTCGCCCACAACGAGGACAAGGTCATGCAGTATGACCGCTACTTCTTTAACCGCATCTTCTTCAGCGGCGTCATCGCCCCCGGCATGAACTGGCTGATGAACGGCATGCACACCTTCGTCGGAAACTGGGGTATCGCCATCATCCTGATGACGCTGCTCCTGAAAGTCGTTTCCCTCCCCTTCACCCTCGCCGCCTCCCGCTCGGCCAAGCGCATGCAGAAGCTCCAGCCGCTCATGCAGGCCGTCCGCGAGAAATACAAGGACCAGCCCCAGAAGATGAACCAGGCCACCATGGAGCTCTTCAAGGAGCACAAGGTAAACCCGATGGGCGGCTGTCTCCCCGTCCTCATCACCATCCCGCTGTTCATCGGCTTCTACAGCATGTTGCAAGGCACCGCCGAGCTGCGCTTCCAAGGTTTCCTCTGGGCGAACGATCTCTCCGCACCCGATACCATCGCGCATATTTTCGGCCTGCCGATCAACATCATGCCCATCCTCATGGGTGCGACCATGGTCTTCCAGATGCGCCTCACCCCGCAGCCCTCGATCGACTCCACCCAGGCGAAGATTTTCAAGTTCATGCCCATCTTCTTCACGCTGGTGTGCTACAACTTCTCCTGCGCCTTGGCCCTCTACTCCACGATCAACGGTCTCTTCACCATCGGTCAGCAGCTCGTGGTCAACAAATACACCGTCGATCCCACGCCCACCCCGCTCGGCGTCCCCAGCGGCACCGGCAAGAAGATCAAGAACGTCACTCCCCCGAAGAAGAAGTGATCGCAGCTCACGGCTGAAAATTGGAAGACCGGTCACCATCGGGTTGACTGGTCTTTCTGTTTTATTCCGGTCCCCCGGCCTTCACTTTCAATCCCGCCGGCCCCAGCGCCAGGCAGGCTTTTCGCCTTTCAACCAGCAGACCCCCGTCAGGGCCAGCGACAGGCCCGCGGCATACGCGACAAAACCCCGGGTCGACTTTTCGGGTAGAAACCAGATCGCCCCGCCGGCCAGCAGAATGACGTAAACCCCGACCACAACCCATCCCTGCCAGCAAACCGGCGGACCCCAGCCGTAGCCGTAGGTTTTCGCGGGAAACCAAATCGTGCGCTTAGGAGTATTCATACAAAGCGATCAAAGGCAGGAGCCGCCGGCGCGTCCCTGTTGTCAACGCGATTTCGGCGCAACCGCCGGACCATAACATCGTTGGCGCGCCAAAAACCACCCTGCGAAAATTAGTATTCAGTCGCCACGATTAGTGGTTACTCCTCTGCTTCAGCCACACCCATGAACGATGCGGATGATGACCTTCTCGTGAAAACGCGTTCCGAGCCCGGCGAAGTCGGGCTGGTCGAGGCGCACGACTTCGTCACGACTTCGCCGTTCACCTTCGACAGCGGGCAAACCCTTCCGGGATTCACGCTGCGCTACGAAACTTACGGCCACCTCAACGCCGCCCGCGACAACGCCGTGCTCGTCTGCCACGCGCTTTCGGGCGACCATCACTGCGCCGGCATTCACTCGCTCAACGACCGCAAACCCGGCTGGTGGAACAACCTCATCGGCCCCGGCAAGGCGGTCGACACCAACAAGTTTTTTGTTCTCTGCATCAATGTCATCGGCGGCTGCCAGGGCTCCAGCGGCCCCTCGTCGATCGACCCGCGCACCGGCCGCCCGTTCGGCATCACGTTTCCCGCCGTCACCATCCGCGACATGGTGCGCACGCAAAAACTCCTGCTGGATTCGCTCGGCGTGAAGTCACTCTACGCCGCCATCGGCGGTTCGATGGGCGGCATGCAGGTGCTGCAGTTCGCCATCGAATACCCTTCCTTCATCAAACGTGCGCTCGCCATGGCCACGACCGCCCGCGAAGGCGCACAGGCCATCGCGTTCAACGAGGTCGGCCGGCAGGCGATCATTCAGGACCCCGAGTGGAACAACGGCTATTACCCGAAGAGCGGCGGCCCTCGCGTGGGGCTCGCGATCGCGCGCATGATGGCGCACATCACCTACCTCTCCGACGCTTCGATGGATCGCAAATTCGGACGCAAGGCCGTCTCCGCCAGCCACAAGTCCGCCGTCGCACCTGCGGTCGACGCTTCCGAACTTTCGATGGAGGGCATCGATCCTGTCGCGCCTTCCGCCGCCTTCGACGTGCGTTTCGAGGTCGAAAGCTACCTGCGCTACCAAGGTAAGAGCTTTATCAATCGTTTCGACGCCAACTCCTACCTCTACATCACACGAGCCCTCGACCAGTTCGACCTTGCGGGAGCGCACGGTTCGCTTGAGGAAGCGTTTACCGGAATCGAGGCCGCCACGCTCGTGGTCGGGTTCACCAGCGACTGGCTGTTTCCACCCGACCAGAATCGCGACATCGCCCTCGCCCTGCTGCGCGCCGGTAAGCGCGTGAGTTACGCCGAGCTTTCGACCGATCTCGGCCATGATTCGTTTTTGCTCGAGTCGCCCCAGCTCTACGATCTCGTGCGCGGCTTCCTGGATTAAGTCCGTCCACCGCCCTCGCGCGCCGGCCGCGGGCTGCGAAAACAAAAAACGCCCAGCGCAAAAGACAGGGGCTTCATGGAGACGCGTGCTTGCTATGCACGGCCCAAGACTGGCAGGGTTTTAGGCGTTTTACCCGTTATCCCCTCATAAAACCATGGCTTCCATCGGCAGCTCCATCCCCGTGCAAGGATCAACCACCGGCGACCGCACTTATCGCGGTCCCTTCGCCATCATGACGATTCTCTTCTTCATGTGGGGCTTCATGACCGTCTGGAACGACGTGCTCATCCCCCGCTTTAAAGAAGCGTTTAACCTCAGTTTTTTTCAGGCGATGCTGGTCCAGTTCGCCTTCTTCGGCGCCTACTTTGTGGGCTCGCTGATCTACTACATCATCTCGGTCATCTCCGGCGACCCGATCAACAAGATCGGCTACCGCAACGGTGTCATCATCGGCCTGCTCATCGCCGCCGCCGGCAGCGCGTTGTTCTACCCGGCCGCCACCCTCGTGTCGTATCCGCTCTTCCTTGGCGCATTGTTCATCGTGGGGCTCGGTTTCGCCATGCTGCAGATCGCGGCCAATCCGTATGTCACCATCCTCGGTCCCGAGCGCACCGCCTCCAGCCGTCTTAACCTTTCGCAGGCGCTCAACTCGCTCGGCACGACCATCGGGCCGCTCGTCGGCGGCTACCTGATCTTCACCCTCTTTAATCGTGCGGGCGTCTCCGGTGCCGACGCGGTCAAGATTCCCTACCTGAGCCTCGCGGGCATTTTTGTGCTGCTCGCAGTGATGTTCAAACTCATCACTCTCCCCAATTTCAGCAACCCCGACCGCCCCACAAAAGGCGCCGGCGCCCTGAAGCATCCCCACACCGTCCTCGGTATGCTGGCGATCTTCATGTATGTCGGCGGCGAGGTCTCGGTCGGCAGCGCCATCATCAATTTCCTCAGTGTCAAAAGCATCGCCGGCCTTGAACACGAGGCGGCCAGCCCCTTCCTCGCCTACTACTGGGGCGGTCTGATGATCGGTCGTTTCATGGGGGCGATTTCCCTCAGTGATCTGCGCGGCTGGCTCAAGCACACCCTCGTCGTCCTCGTGCCGCTGGTCGCCTTCGGTGTCGTCAGCTACGTCGGCGGAGCCAACATCGCCTTCCACTACGGCGTGCCGCTGATTCTCCTGCTCATTTCGTTCTTCCTCGGTGAATCCAGCCCCGCCCGCATGCTCACCCTGTTCAGCGCCGTCATCATCGGCCTGCTCGCGGTCGGCATGTTCAGCGCGGGCGAAATCGCCATGTGGGCCGTCCTCGGCGTCGGCATGTTCTGCTCGATCATGTGGTCGAACATCTTCTCCCTCGCCATCGAAGGTCTCGGCGATCTCAAGAGCCAGGCCTCCTCGCTCCTCGTCATGGCCATCCTCGGCGGCGCGATCCTTCCCCCTGTGCAGGGTCTGATCGCCGACAAGTTCGGCATCCAGTTCTCCTTCGTGGTGCCGATGATCGCATTCCTCTACATCGCTTACTACGGCATCGCCGGCCATCGCGTCGGCCGCACGCTCGCGAAAGCCTGATCGGACAACTGCCCCCGGCCGGATGCCTCGCGAACCCGAGGTGTCCGGCCTTTTTTATGCCCGGCCTTGACGTCTGCCGGTCGTCGGGGCGTTGATGCGGACCCACCACGATGTCTCTCCACGCCATCAAGCGCACCGTCGACATGCAGATCATCGCCGAATGGGTCGATCCGCGTTCGCGCGTGCTCGACCTCGGCTGCGGACGCGGCGTGCTTCTGGATTACCTCAAGCAGACCAAGGAAGTCTTCCCCGTCGGCGTGGATCTCGATTTCGACAAGATCTCCGCCTGCGTGCGGCGCGGGCTCACCGCCTACCAGGGCGACATGGCCGCCTTCATGCAGGCCTTCCCAGCCGGCCACTTTGACCGCGTGATTTTTTCGCGCACGCTCGAAGAGTTGTCCGCTCCCGGCGCGGTCATCGCCGAAGCGCTTCGCGTGGGGCGGGCCGTGACCGTCGGCTTTGTAAACCACGGCTACTGGAAAAACCGCGCCGACATCTTTCTGCACGGACGCAAACCGCTCAATCCGGTCTACACGACCGAGTGGTTCGAGAGCCGGCCGACCAATCCGGTGAGCATCGCCGACTTCGAGCATTTCTGCGCCAGCCAGACTATCCGCATCGCCCGCCGCGCCCATCTGAGCGGCGATTGGAAAACGCCCTGCCGCTTCGCGCCCAACCTGCTTGCCGGCTACGCGCTCTACGATCTGACACGCTGATCGGGCCGCCGGAAGGCTCTCAGCCCTTCCATTTGCGCAGACGCTCCGCCTGGATCAGGCACACGCAGTTGCTGCCGTCCGCCGTGTGCATCCAGTAAAGATCCAGCGAGGGGAAGGCCTTGTCCATCGCATGCTGCAAGCCGCCCACTTCGATCAAGACAACTCCATGCGGCAACAACCGGTCGCGGGCCTGACGCAGCAATTTGCGAATGATATCGAGCCCGTCCTTGCCGCCGTCGAGCGCCATGCGTGGCTCCCGATGAAACTCCGCCGGCAGTTCGTCGCAATGCGCGCTCGGCTCATAGGGCGGGTTGCTGATGATGACGTCGTATTTCACCTTCGGCACCTTGGTGAACACATCGCTCTCGTGCAGCTTCACACGACGCGTGAGCCCGTGGTTGCGCACGTTGATGCGCGCCACCGCGATGGCGTCGGGCGACAGATCGACCGCGTCCACCTTCGCCTTCGGAAAATGGTGCGCGAGCAGGATCGCGAGACATCCGGAACCCGTGCAAACATCCGCAACCTGCCGGACCGCGCCCGGATCAGGCAGCCAGGCGTTGAGCTGCTGCGGGATGATCTCCAAAAAATAACTGCGCGGAATGATCACGCGCTCATCCACGTAAAACCGGTATTCGCCGAGAAACGCCTCACGCGTGATATACGCCGCGGGCACACGGTCTTCCAGCCGGCGGCGCAGCATTTTCTCGACCGCCATGACCTCGGCGGTCGTCAGCTTGTGCTTGAGCACGGACGGCTTGCTGTCGAGCGGCAGCCCGAGCGTTCGCAAAAGAAGATACAGGGCCTCGTCATGCGCGTTGGTCGCGACCTGGCCGAGGGCCGCTCCCGTTTCCTTGTAGCGAAGGATGGCCCGCTTCAACCAATCATCGAGTGTGATCGAGTGGGCGGTTTTTTTGAGCGCCTTGGATCGGGCAGGCGTCGTTTTTTTAGGAGAAGCCACGAAAATAAAACGCTGGGGAGTTCGGCCACGAAATCAGCCGATACCACGCTTGAACAGCAAAACTAACGGCACGAACAAATTAACCGGCAAGAATACGCGCGCCGGGCAGACGAATTGCAATAACGCCCCGTTCCGGGTGTTCAGCGCCGGGCATTGCGATCTTCTTCATCCGTCACGTGAACGTGGTCGAAAATATGATCAGGGCAGTAGCACTGATCGCCCGCACATTTGGAACAGTAGCGAAAATCCAGATCCCGGTGCGTGTCGCTGTTTTTTCCGCACACATGACAACGATGACGGGGGCCGGCGGTTTCCGCCGTGCGCGCAAACCTGTCCGCCTGCACCGCCATCCGGCGCCGACGCATCCGCATCGTGAGAAGAATGTCGTGTCCGAAAAACAGCAGGAAGTTTCCCGTCGATGCGAGAATCTGCAGCCGCGTGCCCCAGTCGCCGATCACACAGCCGGCCGCGTAGCCGGCCCAAGTGAGGAGCGCCAGCCACTTGATCCGCACCGGCAGGATCAAAAAGAGCGCCAGCTCGAAGTCGGGATTCAGGTAGGCGAACGCCAGAAAAACCGATCCCGCGATGTAGGCGTTGGAGACCGGATAACCGGGCGTAAGAAAACCGACCGCCACCGTAAGCACGCCGCCAATGAAGACAAAAAGATTGAACCGGAACGCGCCCCAATACGACTCCAGCGCCGTGCCCATGAGATAAAACAGATACCACGCAAACGCGATGAACAGCGGGCTGGATGCCGGCGGCACAAAAAAGAAAGTGAACAGTCTCCACACCTCGCCTTGCCTCACCAGCGAGGGAATCAGCAACAGCTGGTTCACATCGAGCGACCCCAGCATCCAGAGCAGATAAACGCCCACCTGCCCGATCACGAGATACAGCGACAGGTGGGTGATGGCATAGCGCCCGAAAATTCGTTCAAGTTTGTTCAGCATCAAAAAATCTCCGTCACGAAAACCCCGCGACCGCGGACGGTGCGAACTTTTATTTCTTCGCCGCCGCGTCGAGCTCGGCGACCAGTTTTTGTTTTTGCGCCCGCAGCGCGTCTTCACTGACCGTGAGAAGCAGCGCGCGCGCTTCGACCGGCTTGCCCTGCTTGATGAGAATATTGGCCTCGTGCAGGCGGATCGTCTGCTTCGCGATCGCCGTCGGGGACTTCTGTTCAAGCGCGCGCCAGTTGGTCAGCGCCTCTTCCCAGTCGGGCTGCTCGACGTCATAGAACGACTCACAGTAGCGGTAGGCATACGGGATGTTGCCCGGAGAAAGCACCATCGCCTGCTCGAAGGCCTCCAGCATGGATTTGTCCAGGACGGCGCGAGTCCACTCGCCGCTCTTCAGGAAATCGTCGCGCGCCTCGGTGATCAGCGTGCCGATCTGGTAGTGGTAAAGCGGCTCCTTCGGGGCGAGCTTCACGGCGGAAAGGTAATAATTGAGCGCCTCCAACGGCTTGCCCTCTTCCGCGAGATAGTTGCCCAGCTGGTTCTTCACCACGGGCAGGTCGGGATTGATCTGGTTCGCCTTGAGCAAAAGCGCGGCGGCGCGTTTGCGTTCGCCCACCACCGGCTTGTTCAAAAACAGCGCGTAGCTCACATAACCGGCGGCAAGGTTCGGGTATTTCCCAAGATAGTCCTCGTAGTCGTTGACCAATTGCTGGAACTGCGTGTGCAAATCCTCCAGCTCGTCCTGACCGGGTTTGCCGGCGGCGGATGCCAGCAGCGCCTGCTGCCGGTCGACAAGGCCCTTGAGTTCGCGCTCCGCATTCGCCGGCGCCTCGTCGGCGGACGGTTTGGACGCGGCCGTATCGTCGGCGCGCACCAAACCGGCGGGCAGACACGACAGCGCAAGGGCAAGGCAAATGAACGGCTTCATGGGAACAGGTTGCGACAGGCTGCGGGCGCGCAAGTGCCGCGTAAACACTCAACCGCATGCCGACAGCGTCACGAGGCTTGCCCGCCGGCGGCGCCCCGACTCACTTGGAGTCATGTCCTCCCGCGACCTCGTCGTCGGTTTCGATGCCGACGACACTCTCTGGCACAACGAAACGATTTTCGAAAATGTCCACCTCCGCTACCGGGACATGCTCGCGCGCTACCACGACGCCACTACGGTGGACCGCACGCTCTTCGCCACCGAGATGCGCAATCTCGAACCCTATGGCTACGGCGTGAAGGGCTTCATGCTCTCCGCCATTGAAACCGCCATCGAACTCTCCGATGGGAAAATCAGCGCCGAAGAAATCCGCCGGCTCCTCGAACTCGGCCGCGCGATGCTCGCGCACCCCGTCGAACTGCTCGACGGGGTCGCCGACACGGTCGCAACCCTCGCCGCGAGCCACCGGCTCATCCTCATCACCAAGGGCGATCTTCGCGACCAAGAGCGCAAACTCGCCAAGTCCGGCCTCGCGCAACATTTCCACCACGTCGAAATCCTATCCGAGAAAAACGAGCCCGCCTACGCCACGATCCTGCGCCGGCACGCGATCACGCCGCGAAATTTTCTGATGGTGGGAAACTCCCTCAAGTCCGACATCGCCCCCGTGCTCTCGCTCGGCGGAGCCGCCGCCCATGTGCCCTACCCGCTCACCTGGGCGCATGAACATGTGGACACATTGCCTCCGTCCGAAGGCCGTTTCTTTGAGCTCGGCTCCGTGCGCGAACTGCCCCCGCTCATCGCACGTCTCGCCGGTTGATCGCGCCATTAACCCGCACTTGCCGTCCATGTGCTGCCGCTACGTTATTCTTCAAGAGCACACCAAGTCCGTGCTGGCGCAGCTCGGCGTCCTCCTCGAAAACGACGCCCTTCCCGCCTCGCGCTATAATCTATCGCCCGGCGCCGGCATTCCTGTCGTGCGCAATCAGCCCGACGCCAACCACCGTGAACTCGCTTATCTCCACTGGGGCCTCGTGCCATCGTGGGCGCGCGATGCCGACAATCCCTCCGTCAACGCCCGCGCCGAATCGCTCGCCGAGAAACCCTCTTTTCGCGACGCGTTCCGCGCGCGACGCTGCCTTATCCCGGCAAGCGGGTTCTACGAATGGGCCGTGCACGGACACACGCGCAAACCCTGGCTCTTCCGCCTGCGCGACGAAAGCCCCTTCGCGCTCGCCGGCCTGTGGGAAACCTGGCGCTCACCCGATGGCGATGTCCTCGAATCCTGCGCCGTCGTCACCACCGCGCCCAACACCGTGATGCAGCCCGTCCATCATCGCATGCCCGCCATGCTCAACGGTCTCGCGGCGTGGGAAGCGTGGCTCGACCCGCATGTGCCGGACACCGCCACGCTTGGAATACTTCTTCAACCCTTCCCCTCAGACGCAATGACGGCGCTCGCCGTGTCACCGCATGTGAACAACGTCCGCCACGACGGTCCAAGTTGCCTGAGCCCGGCGACTGAAGAGGCGCAGCTCGGGTTGGACCTCTGAAATTGATCGCACCGGCTGCTTATTTGCGCCGGGCCACCACCAGCCAGTCCCACGGATGCGGGCCTTCCATCCACTCGGGCGGACTGTCGAATTCCGTCGTCCACGGATAATTGAGTTTTTCAACCGAAAGCACCTCCATCTCGTGTCCGCGTAACAGCACCATCAATTCCTCCCGCAGGTGGTGTTTGGTCGGCACGCCTTCAATGGGCCGGATGCCTTGGTGAAGCTCTCGCACCAAACCATTCGCAGGGATGCTGTCGCGCACCGCATCGTCGCAATTCATGCCCTCGCGCAGACACCAGTCGATGCGCCGGAACTGCGTGTAAAGCATCGACTCGGTCGACGGTGTCACGAGCAGCAAATGGCCTCCGTGCTTCACCTGTGCGGCGACCGCTCTCAACGCACCCATGCGTGCCGCCAACCCCGCCATGATGAGCACATTCACGCAAAGCACGAAATCCACCGGCTCAAACGGATGCGCCTCCTGCCCGAGATCCGTCTGGAAAAAATCAATGTTCTTCCACCGGCCGCAGGCGCGCTGCGCCTGTGCCAGCAGTTTGGCCGAGAGATCGCAGGCATGCACACGGCCGAAGGCGGCCGCGAGCAGCGGCGTAAAATTGCCCACACCGCATCCAAGGTCGGCGGCGACATGATCCGGATTCGCCAATCTTGTGATGTGCCCGGCCACCAGGCCGCCGGTGTCGTTTTCGCGCACGCTGAAAATCTCGGAGTCATAATCATCGGCCACCGCATCCCAGTAGGCGCGGTCCATTTCTTTCCCTTGATTTACTTTTGTCGCGTCCATGACGTCCATGAAAAGTCCGGCCAAGCCGATGCGCAAGGGGCGAATCCCCGCGGACCAATCGTATCCTTATTGGTCTTACGGATAAGAATTCAGGATGCCGGGGCGGCGAGCGGGGACAAATCCATGTCCCCGCTTCCGCGCCTTGCCAAATCTCCGCCGGATTTGACGCTTTTTCTCCATGCGCCCCGCTCCGCTTTTCGCCCTCTGCCTTCTTTGCTCCGGTTTTGTTTATGCACGACCGGTCGAAACCGGTGATTACAAGGACGTCATCCGTGTCGCCTGCGTGGGTGACAGCATCACGGATGGCTGGGGAGTCGGGCACGATTGGGACTACCCGAGCCAGCTGGGACGCATGCTCCGCGACAAGTGGTGGGTCGTGAATTTTGGCGCGAGCGGCACCACGATGCTGAAAAACGGCGACGACCCCTACTGGAAACACGGCCAGTATCAGAACGCCCTCAGCTTCAATCCCGACGTGGTCATCATCGCGCTCGGCACGAATGATATGAAGGAGAAGAACTGGGCAAAAAAAACTGAGTTCTTCGGCAACTACAAAGAGATGATCGAAACCTTCCGCGCCCTCCCAAGCAAACCCTTGGTCTATCTCTGCCTGCCTCCACCCGTCACCAAGGACGGCGTGCTCACGATCCCCATGACCCGCCCGGCGGAAATCGGCACGGCCATCCGCCAGTTCGCCACCGCCATGTCCTGCGACGTGATCGATTTCTATTCGACGATGATCACTCATCCCGACTGGCAGCCCGACAATCTTCATCCCGATCCAAACGGAGACTTCGCCCTGGCAAAAACCGTTTACACCGCGCTCACCGGCAAGCCCTATGAGGGCGCCATGATTCTGACCACGCAGCGTCCGCAGCCCAAACGCTGGCCTTGAGATCAAGCCCGGCGCCTTTTTCCACCGTTACGCGGATCAGGGCTGGCCGTTGCGGGTATGCGCGGCCAGGCTCGGTCACCAGTGAATATTTTGATTGTGGTGATAGCGCTGGCCGGAGCGGCCTGGCTTGCGTTTGCCCAAAAGGTCATGCGCTCGTCCGACTGGAAAGCGACGGTCACCCCGCTGGCCTCGATCATGGGCAGCGGCTTCCTTGTTTGCGCGCCGTTGCTCGCCGGCGTCGTGGGGCTTTATGCGCTGCCCTGCATGGCCGGGCTGCTCGTCATGGCTTATGCGGTCGGCGGCGCCATCCGCTTTAACATCCGCCACTTCGAACCCATCGAAAACGACCGGCGCGGCGTCCCGCAAACCATCGCCTTGCTGTCACGCGTGGTTCTTGCCTGCGCTTATTTCATTTCCGTCACCTATTATCTGCAGTTGCTGGCGGAGTTTGCCTTGAAACTCGGCGGAATGGAAAACACCACCGTTGCGCACGCGATCACCACCAGCCTGCTCGTGCTCATCGGCGGCATCGGCATGTGGCGCGGATTGGGGGAACTTGAACTGGTCGAACGCTACGCGGTCAGCCTCAACCTCGGCATGATCGCGGCGTTGCTGATCGCCCTTATCGTTTACAACGGCCGGCTGCTTTTCGCCGGCGGCTGGGCGCTGCCGGACGTCCCTTCACCACTCGATTTCCACAACACCCGAGTCGTGCTCGGACTGTTGATCGTGGTGCAAGGCTTCGAGACTTCGCGCTACCTCGGTGATGAACATCCCGCCGATCAACGCGTGCGCACCATGCGCCGCGCGCAGCTGATCTCGGCGGCGATCTATGTCGTGTTTGTCGGGCTCGCCACGGTGCTCTTTCACAGCGGCCTGAGCGGAAGCGTCACCGCCATCATGCAAATGACCGCGCCGGTCGCAACCGTGCTGCCGATGCTCCTGGCGGTCGCCGCCATCGGCAGCCAGTTTAGCGCCTCCGTGGCCGACAACTCCGGCGCCGGCGGCCTGCTGGCCGATCTGCTCAAACACAAACTTGGCCTCCGCTATCTTTATTTGTTGATCATGGTGATCACCGTCACGCTCACCTGGCTGACGAATGTGTATCAGATCATCGCGTATGCCTCGCGGGCCTTCGCGCTCTACTATGCCTTGCAATGCGCGGTCGCGGCCTCCGTGGCGTGGAGAAAACAAGATCTTCCGCGGCGCCCTATAAAAGCCGTACTCTTCGCACTGCTGACCGTCTTTTGTCTGGCCGTGCTCATCCTTGGCCTGCCGGCGGAATAAAGCCGGAGACGGGGCGCCGGGCGGAACGCATGGGATGAAGGCCGAACCATAATCGATTTATAGGGTCAGCGAGTGGTGTGACATCCCCGCTTTCCATGAAAACCAAACACGCCAAAATCAGTCGCGAGCAGATGGTCAAATTCCTCAACGAGGATCTCGCCCGCGAGTATCAGGCCATCATCGCATACACTGTTTACAGCCAGACGATCAAGGGCGCCAAGTTCACCGCCATCGCCGCCGAGCTCGAAAAGCATGCCGCCGAAGAACTCGGTCACGCCATCGCGATCGCCAAGCAGATCGACTATTTCAACGGCACGCCTGTGACCACCCCGCGCCCCGTCAAACTGTCCGACAAGGCCGAGGACATGTTGCGCTTCGATCTCGAAAATGAACGCGTCACCATCATCGCTTACCGTGAACGCATCCGCCAGGCCGAAGCCATGGGCGAATATGCCTTGAGCGAGGCTCTTCGCCAAATCATCGCCCAGGAACAGGAACATCTCACGGATCTCGCCAGCGCCCTCGGCATCGACAACCCGTCCATCACCGGCTGAGGCCTCAGCGCGCCTTGGGCGCGGAGAGCTTCGGCCATTCGGGCCGCTTAACCCAAAACGGCCTGCGGTTCGCGACCTTCCTCGACGTCGTGGATGTCAACGTAGGTCTGCACATCGGCGCGACCGGCGAATCCGGCGGCGGTCTTTTCGGCGACCACACCGGGTGTGCCGCTGTCGCGCCAACCGCGTTTGAGAAGGAAAAGATTCCACACAAAAACCTGTTCGGCGTTGAGCGGCTGGCGGCCGGCAAAGAGGTCATCGAAGATCGCCTCGGCCGTGCCGCCTTTCAGCGTGCGGGCCTTCACAGCCTCGTAGTCGAGTTCCCAAAACTTGCAGAAGCGCGCATCGAAACTCGTCGTATCTGCAAACCCCAGATGCCCGACATAGGCGGCCGGCAGCCGGCCGGCGGCGTGAAGGCGGATTTTGTCCACCATGCGGGCAAAGTAGACGACACCGCGGGTTTTGACGTGATCGCTGACAGGGAACTGGGTGCTCATGATAAGGAACCGAAGTTAACAGAGAAATCGGGGAGGCGGGAAGCGGAGTTTTTGAGCAAAACCAACCGCAAAGCGGGGTTGCCCTTTGTGGCGAGAAGCTTTGGGGTGGCGGAGTTTTTTCGTCACCGGTTTCTCCGGCCCGTCCGCCTCCCACCAACCTGATCCCATTACCATCATGTCATCCCCTTCCGAACATTCCCTCGAAACCGTCGATCAACGCGTCAGCTACGGCATCGCCATGAACATGGGCCGCAACATCGCCCAACAAGGCGGCCTCGAAATCGACCTCGCGGCGTTTGTCGTGGGATTGCAAGACGGCCTCAGCGGCGCGAAATCGCGAGTCGAAGACAAGGATTTGCGCGCCGCGTTTGAAACCGCCCAGGAGCGCGCCGAAGCGGTCGCCGCCGCGGGAGCAGCGAAGCAAGCCGAGGCCGGCAACAAATTCCTCGCCGACAACAAGGCGCGCAAGGGCGTCGTCACGACCTCGACAGGCCTGCAATACGAAGTGCTGACCGAAGGCAAAGGCGCCAAGCCCACGCCGGACCAGACGGTCGAGGTGCACTATCACGGCACGTTGATCGACGGCACGGTGTTCGACAGCTCGGTAAAGCGCGGCGAGACGATTTCGTTCCCCGTGACCGGCGTGATCCCCGGCTGGGTCGAGGCGCTGCAACTCATGTCGGTCGGCTCCAAGTGGAAGCTCTTCATCCCCGCCGAGCTCGGCTACGGCAACCGCGCGCAGGGCGCGATCCCCGCCGGCTCCGTGCTGGTGTTCGAAGTGGAGTTGATCGGAATCGAGTAAACCCAGACTGACGACGTCCGAACGCCTGTCCCAATCCAAATCTTAAAATCTGGATCGGACTTCTTTTATCACTCGATCTCCACACCCTCCACGATCAGCCGCAGGCTGTCGAGGCGGAGGCGGGCGGCTTCGATGGCAGTGCGGACTTGGAGGACTTGCTTCTTTGCGAGATCGATTTCTTCAGGGCGGACGTTGTCGTTCAACTTGCCGAGATCGACGAGGCGTTGCAGGTCGGCGGTGAGCACGGTCGCCGCGCGTTCACGGGCGGCTTTTTTCAACGTCAGGGTGCGCGCGGTCGCACGTTCGCTCGCGCCTTCGACCAGATTTTTCAACAACGTGCCGTTGAAGCCGGGACGCTCCAGGAAGCGCGGGAGCGGAGCGTCTTCCACGTCCTTCGTGAGCTGCGAGTAGTTCGTGTCTTCGGTAAGGTCTTTGCCGTGGATGTCGACCAGCACGCGGATGGGCGTGGGGGCGAGGAACTGGTCCACGTGCCACTTGGCGTCGGCGACGGTTTCGAGGACGAAGACGGCTTCGAGGAGCAAGTTGGGCTTATCGGCTTCGAGCACGCAGAAGCTGGTGCTGCCGGCCGGCGAATTCACAAGGAGATCGATGCTGTCCTGCACGAGCGGGTGGTCGGCGGAGATGAAACGGATGTCTTCGCGGGCGATGGCTCGTTTGCGATCGTAAGTCGCGAGCATGCCGTCGCGTGGGATGGAGGGGAATCCTTCGACGTAGGCGTGGGAGGCGTCGAGGTTCACGTCGCCGTCTTCGTGTTCGCTGACGCGCACACCGAAGTGATCGAAGAGGTCGGTGAGGATTTTTTTGAGGAGCGGATCGGCGTCGGCGGTGCGCACGCGGTCGATCACGGTCTTGGCGACGTCGCGGTTGAAGGAGTTCAACTCGAGAAGGCGGTCGCGGCCTTGCTTCATCTTGAGTTGAAGGGCGTCACGGAATTTTTCGGTTTCTGCGATGAAAGCGTCGAGGGTTTTGCGCGCGTCTTTTTTGAGTTTTCCTTCGCCGTAGGCGGTGGCGAGTTCGAGGAGGCGGGCGCGGAAGGCGGTGGCGTAATCGTTGCCGCCGTGGAGAGGGGCCTCAAAGGCGTTCAGGCCGAAATGATACCACTCGGCCACGGCGGCGTCAGCGCCTCCGGCAAGGTAGGGAACGTGGATTTTGATGGTTTGGGTCTGGCCGATACGATCGAGGCGACCGATGCGTTGTTCGACGAGGCTGGGGTTGAGCGGGAGGTCGAAGAGGACGAGGTGGTGGGCGAATTGGAAGTTGCGGCCCTCGCTGCCGATTTCAGAGCAGAGGAGGAGCTGCGCACCGGCGGGCTCGGCGAACCAGGCGGCCTGGCGGTCGCGCTGGACGAGCGGGAGGCCTTCGTGGAAGAGGCCGATGTTGAGGTTGTGCTTCTCTTTGATGGCGGCTTCGAGGGCGAGGACCTTGCGCTCGGAGCGGCAGATGAGGAGGACCTTGGCAAGCGCGGTTTTTTTGAGGAAGGAGACGAGCCAGTCGAGACGCGGGTCGTCTTTGTAGGTGTAGCGGATGGTGAGAGTCGGAGAGTCTGGAGCTGAGAGGCTAGAGCCAGAGGCAGATTTGGACTTCGGTTTCGCGCCGGGGATCGCGGTGAGCGGAGCGCTGACGGAATCGGGGGATGCGGCGGACTTGGCTTTGGTTTTCTTGGCGGCCTTGGGCTTGTGCTTGGGTTTGGCAGGCTGGTCGTCGAGGTCGTCTTCGGATTCGTCGAGCTCTTCGATGGGGCTTGCGATATCGTCGGATTCGGAAGGTTCGGAGGAGTCGTCCGAGTCTTCGGGGGATGCGGCAGCGAGCGCGGCTTCGGCTTCGGCGGAGAAATCGATCGAGATGGGGGCGTTGTCGATCTCGGCGGCGGCGCCTTGGGTGCGGCTGGCGGTGTGAGCGTTGGCGTCGGCGTCGGCTTCTTCGGCTTGGAGTTCGCGCGAGACGCGGGCGAGGAGGGCGAGCGAGGCGTCGGGGAGCGCGACGGGGCAATACTGACGCTTGGGAAAACCGGTCATCGCAGCGCGGGTGTTGCGGAAGACGACGCGGCCGGTGCCGTGTTGGTCGAGGAGCGTGCGGAGAAGGGCTTCGCGGGCGCCGGGTTTGCCGGCGTCGAGCGCGGCGAGGTGGGTGGCGAGTGTTTCGGGATCGCGGTCGAAGATCTGGCGAAGGGTCTTCTGGTCGGCGGAAGAGAGGACTCGGTTTTCCACGATCTTTTCGGCGATCTCGGCAATTTTGCCGAAGTCGGCAGTCTCATCCAGGAATGACTCGTAGTCGTCGTAACGGTGCGGATCGAGGAGGCGGAGGCGGGCGAAGTGTCCGGCGAGGCCGAGCTGGGTGGGCGTGGCGGTGAGGAGGAGCAGGCCGGGGGCTTTGCGGGCGAGTTGCTCGACGAATTGATAGTCGGGACTGGCGGCTTCCGGGGTCCAGCCGAGGTGGTGGGCTTCGTCGACGATGACGAGGTCCCAACCGGCCTCGATGACCTGGGTGCGGCGGGTGGCGGCATCGGGGCCGCCGAGGTAGGCGATGCTGGCGAGGCCGAGCTGGCTGGAGAGAAACGGATTTTTGCCGGGTTCGCTGGCTTCGACGGCGAGGCAGCGGGGTTCGTCGAAGATGGTGAACCAGAGATTAAAGCGGCGGAGGAGTTCGACGAACCATTGGTGCGTGAGCGACTCGGGCACGAGGATGAGCGCGCGTTTGGCGCGGCCGGTGGCGAGGAGGCGCTGGAGGATGAGACAGGCCTCGATGGTTTTGCCAAGACCGACCTCGTCGGCGAGCAGCACGCGGGGGATCTGGCGGTTGGAAACCTCGTTAAGGATGTAGAACTGGTGCGGGATGAGATCGATGCGGCCGCCGAGGAAACCACGCACGTCGGACTGGCGGAAACGATTGGCCGCCTGAAGGGCGCGAAGGCGCAGATCGAAGACCTCGGACGGATCGGCTTGGCCCGCCATGAGACGCTCGGCGGGAGAGGCAACGCTGGTGATGTCGGAGATGGCGTCTTCGCGCACGCGCTGGCCGGCGGGACCGACGTAGGTGAGCACGCCTTTGTCCTCTTCGACGGACTCGACGGTGAACTTTTCCCCGGTGCGGGTGGCGACGGTTTCGCCGGCGGCGAATTGCACGCGCTTCAGGACAGGCGTGCCGCGGGCGTAGATGCGTTTTTCGCGGGTGGCGGGAAACTCGATGGTGATGCGGGTGCGGTCGATCTCCGCAACCTGGCCGAGGCCGAGCTCGGGTTCACGTTCACTGAGGCAGCGCTGTCCGACAAAACCAAGAGACATAGCGAACCATGACAAACAACACGGGCGGGTAGTTCAAACGTGATTTGAGCTTAGTTTGGCCGCACTGGAGAAAACGGTGCCGACGCTCAATGGCTCACGCGCAGGACGCCGGGAGGAGTTGGTCCTTGTCACCAACAAATCACCCAAAGATAAGCAACTTGCAGTTCGACTACAACGGCCCGCCTTCAGTCATGACCTACTACATCGCCATCAAAGGAGTTAAAAAAGATCCCATGTCCGAGGAAACCGTGCGCGCCATGATCGCCACGGGAGAAATCGGCGTCGATGCCCTATGCTGGCGCGAGGGATGGAGCAATTGGCAGCCAGTCCCCACGGCATTTCCGGAGCTTTTTCCCGGCCATGCATTGATCGCTCCCGTTACCGCCCCATCCAGCGGTGCAGCCCCCGCCTCCTCAGTCGAGGCCGAAGCAATTCGCAAGGAACATATCCATCACGAAGCCTCCATCAGATCAGTGGGCACACTCTACCTGCTCGGCTCGGCTCTTTTAATATTTGCCGGCATCGCAAGCCTGGCCGGCTTAAACCCTGACAAGCGTCCACCTGTCAGCGAATTACCTTCCTGGTTTATGCCGTTTTTTTTCATCACCTTGGCCTGCATTCAGTTTCAAGTCGGCCGCTGGCTGCGCGCGCTCAATCCCAAGGCGCGCACGCCAGCCACGGTTTTGGCCATTCTCGGTCTGTTCGCATTTCCGCTGGGCACATTGATCAACGCCTACATCCTTTACCTCCTTCGCTCCAAAAAAGGAGCGACTGTTTTCTCGGAATCCTATTGTGAAGTCGTCAAGGCGACTCCGCAGATCAAATACAAGACCTCAATCATCATCTGGATTCTTCTCGGATTGGTGGTCCTGATGCTAGGGCTGGCCGCCTTTGGCGCGTGGCATGATCGCCACCATATCTGATTTCATTCATAGCCGCAGCTGCAACCAAGACGCTTGGTCTCTCGCCGACAGGCAGCACTCCGGCGAAATTGCGTTTGCCCGGACACTCAGAGTTTTCATGGTGAAACCATGCCCCGTATCACCCTGATCATTGCCTCCCTCCTGTCATTCGTCGTGAGCCCTGTGATGTCTTCCGCCGCCACTCGCATCGCCTGCGTCGGCGACAGCATCACCGCCGGCTCCGGCCTGAAAGACGCGCGCCACGAAGCCTGGCCCAGCGTTTTGGGGGAACTTCTCGGGCCCAACTACGACGTGGGCAACTTCGGCGTTTCCGGCGCCACCCTCCTCGTGCACGGCAACAAACCGTATTGGAACGAGGCCGCCTTCCCCAAAGCCGACGCCTTCGCGCCCAAGATCGTGATCATCGCCCTCGGCACCAACGACAGCAAAGCCGCCAACTGGGATACCCGCCACGGCGAGTTTCTCGCCGACGCCAACGCCCTCGTCGACCACTTCGCCAAACTCCCGAGCAAGCCGCAGATCTGGCTTTGCCTGCCGCCGCCCATCTTCTCGCACGCCTACGGCATTGATGAACCAAACGCTGCCAAGATCCGCACCATCCTCCGCAGCGTGGCCGCAGCCCATCACCTCAAAGTCATCGACCCCGGTTCCGCCATGAACCACAAAGCCGAGATGTTCCCCGACGGTGTGCACCCCAACGCCGACGGTGCCAAGGCCATGGCCGGCGTGATCGCCGCCGCCCTCAAATCCAAGTAACTTGCGCGGCTCTCCGGCGTCGGAACACCTGCCGCGCCGGCCTTCCGTCAAACCCCGGCCTCCCCATCCGGGCACGCGATTACGTGCCCCGCCCTCCCCACCCACCCATGCAAACCTCCGTGTTATCCCGCGCATCGCTCGCCGCGACCATCCTTCTGGCCATCGCCTCGCTCGCCAAAGCCGACGTCCACCCCGCCTCTCTTTTCGGCGACCACATGGTCCTCCAAGAAGAAACCAAAGTCCCCGTCTGGGGCAAAGCCGACCCCGGTGAAAAAGTTTCGGTCACGTTCGCCGGACAGACCGTCACCACGGTCGCCGGTGCCGACGGCGCGTGGCGCGTGGACCTGCTCCCGCTCAAAACCGACGCCAATGGCCAGTCCCTGACGATCACCGGAAAAAACAGCCTGACATTCTCCGACGTCCTGGTCGGCGAGGTTTGGATCGCCTCCGGCCAGTCCAACATGGCCTTCGGCCTCACCGAGGAAATGCACGCGCACGACGCCATCGCCCAAGCCGACGACCCGCAGCTGCGCCTGTTTCAAGTCCCCTATGCAAACTCGCTTGAACCCAAGGCCGAACTCGCCTCCGTCGGCAAAAATGATCGCAAAGGCTCCTGGTGCCCCACCACCGCGACCCTCTTCAAAGGCCCCGGCCCCACGCTCAATTTTTCCGCCGTCGCCTATTACTTCGCCCGTGAAATCCGCGTCAGGACCGGCAAGCCCGTCGGCGTGATCGGCACCTACGTCGGCGGCACCGCCGCACAGGCCTGGACCAGCATCGATGGCATCAAGCACGACCCCGTGCTCGCGCATTACCTCGACGAATATCAAAAAGCCGTCGCCGATTACCCCAAACAAGTCGCCGAATTTCCCGCTAAAAACGAAAAATTCAAAGCCCAGCAAAAAGCCTGGTATGACACGGACGAAGGCAAAGCCTTCTCCGCCGCCATGGCGCAGTGGAACAAGGATAAAGCCGCCGTCGTCGCCAACGGCGGGCCGCAACCGAAGCGCCCCGATATTCCCAAGTCCTACCCCGCCCACGGCCCCGCGACTCCAGGCGGGGGCAGCCGCACCCCGACGGTGCTCTTCAATGCGATGGTCCAGCCGCTCATCCCCTGCGCCTTCAAAGGCGTCATCTGGTATCAGGGCGAAAGCAACGGCGACACCCTGCCCCCCTCCGTCGAATACGCGCACACGTTTCCCAACATGATCACCGACTGGCGCGCACACTGGGGCCGCGGTGACTTCCCCTTCTATTTCGTCCTGCTCGCCAACTACCGCGCGCCCGCCACGACACCTTCACAGGACAACTGGCCTTGGGTGCGTGAAGGCCAGCTCGCCGCGCTCAAATTGCCCAACACCGCGACCGGCTCGGCCATCGACGTGGGCGACGACAAAACCATCCACCCGCTGGACAAACTCGACGTCGGTCAGCGCCTCTCGCTGCCCGCGCGTGCGCTCGTCTACGGCGAGAAAACCCTCACCTATTCCGGCCCCGCCTACGAAGCCATGCGTGTCGAAGGAAACACGATCCGCCTCGCCTTCAAACACCTCGGCGGAGGTCTCATACTGGGCACACCTCCACCCTCTTCGGGCAATCCGCATCCCGTCACGGCTACCGAATTGAAAGGGTTCGGCATCGCCGGCGCCGACCAAAACTTCGTCTGGGCCAAGGCCGTGATCGACGGCAACACCGTGGTCGTCTCCAGCGACACCGTGCCCCATCCCGTGGCCGTGCGCTACGACTGGGCCGACAATCCCGCCGGCAATCTCTACAACAAGGAAGGTCTACCCGCCAATCCGTTCCGCACGGATGACTGGGCTCCGGCGCAACCGGCTCCGAAGACCAAATAAAAACCGATCAACCTGGCTGCCGCCGCCGCCATCGCAGCAGTAGCCAGAGCTGGGCGACCACCAATGCAAAATCCGTCGCCGGCACGCTCACCCAGACAAACGGCAGCCAGCCGCCGGCGACAGCCACGGCGCTGAACAGGCCGGCGGAAAACCGAAACGGCAGCGTCAGCTCCAGCAGCGTGCGCAGGCGCGCATCACCGCCGAGCACAAGCGCAAGCAGGTAGCTCACGCCCACCGCCCAGACAAACGCGCCCACCCAGCGCAGCCAGATCAACGCCTCTGCGCCCGGCACGGTCACCCCCATAAGCGGCAACACCTGCGCAGGCACGACGGCCAGACCGACCCCCGTGCAAAAATCAAGGCCACCCGCGCCAAGCGCGAGCCACCAGGCCAGACGTCGAGTCGTGAGACGCATGACGTGCGAAATCAGACGGCGCCTTGCGTTGCCACCAGCCCGGAGCGTCCGTCGATCTCGGCCATCACCAGATCGCGCACGGGAATGGCGTCACGATCTCGCAGGATATCCTTTGCAAGATCGTCCATGCGCACGAACTTCACGCCACGCTCGACGAGCGCAGTCATCAGTTCACAGAAAAGCGGGAGTTTGCCCATGCCTTCGATCTCGGCGTGGATCGTGAAAACGTTGGGCCGGTCGTCGCGCAACAGGCTCAGATAGTGCGCCACAATCTTGTCGTCGGGATATTCGGGGCGACCCATGAGTTCGTCGAACGTGGGCAGTGTGCTGGGAATCTCCAACGTCTCGAAAATCTTTGCTCCAATGCGCGGGAAAAATGCGGATTCGCCGCGCGTGTCGCTCGCGTAGAGCAGGCCGGCTTCGTCGTAGACTTGCTTGCTGGCCGCGCAGGCCTGCCAGCCGGGCGCACCGGCGGTAAGCGCCTCGGCGCCGAAGAGGCGGCGGAATTCTTCGCGGGCCTGACGGAATTCTTCGCGCACTTCGTCGAGCGTCATCCCGAGCACGTAGTCCTGCCAGCGGAAGTGGTCGTGGCAATGAATGCCGACCTCAAAACCATCCTGCGCCACGCGGCGGATGACGGCCTCGTTGTTCCGACCGATGTGCGGCGCGGGAAGCAGCGTGCCGTTGAGCAGGGTGCGCACGCCGTAGATCTGCACGACACTCGTGCGGGAAACTTTTTTAAAGAATCCCGGACGGAAAACACGGCGGATCGCCTTGCCGGTGTTGTCCGGCCCGAGCGAAAACAGAAAACACGCCGGCACGTTGCTCTCCTTGAAGAGCGCGGTGAGCGCAGGCACGCCGAGGCGTGTGCCGCGATCCGTATCGACATCGACCTTGAGCGCGAGGACTGGCATGGGCGGGGCGCCCGGTCTTACTCGAGGGAGTAATCCTTGTGCGCGAGGTGGTAGTCGAGCGTGAGCTTGATCGCGGTCTTGAGGTTCACCTTGGGCTTCCAGCCGAGCTGCTTCTTGATGTTCGAAATCGAGGGCACGCGCTTCTGGATGTCCTGGTAGTATTTTCCGAAATAGGTGCCGGAGGAAACCTTCACGACCTTGGCGGCCTTCACGTGCTCGGCGTAGTCGGGATAGTCCTTGAAAGCGGTGATGATGAGCTTGGCGAGGTCGGCCACGCTCACGTCATTGCCGGGATTGCCGATGTTGAAAATCTGGCGCGAGGCCTTGCCGCCCTTGTTCTCGATGATGCGGAGGAGCGCGTCCACGCCGTCGTCGATGAAGGTGAACGAACGGCTCTGCTTGCCGCCGTCGACGAGCTGGAGGGGTTTCTTAAAAATAACGTTGGAGATGAACTGCGTGAAGAGGCGCGAGCTGCCTTCTTTCGGCTCCATGACGTTGTCGAGCTGCGGCCCGATCCAGTTGAAGGGACGGAAGAGCGTATAGTCGACGTTGTCGCGCACGCCGTAGGCGTAGATGACGCGGTCGAGGAGCTGCTTCGAGGAGGCGTAGATCCAGCGCTGGCGTTCGATCGGGCCGTAGACCATCGAGCTGCTGGCTTCGTCGAGCTCGGAGTCGGGGCACATGCCGTAAACCTCGGAAGTCGAGGGGAAGATGATGCGCTTCTTGTATTTCGCGCACTTGCGGACGATGTCGAGGTTGGCCTCGAAATCCAACTCGAAGACGCGCAGGGGGTCTTTGACGTATTGGACCGGATTGGCGATGGCGACGAGCGGGATGACGACGTCGCACTTCTTGACGTGATATTCGATCCACTCGCGGTTGATGGTGATGTCGCCCTCGACGAAGGTGAAGCGCGGGTTGCCCAGGCTGGCGGTGAGCTTGTGGCTGCCGATGTCCATGCCGTAGACCTCCCAGTCCTTCTGCTTGAGAATGGCGCTGGTGAGGCTGCTGCCGATGAAACCGTTGGCTCCGAGGATGAGGACTTTGAGTGGCATGGGATTTGAGGGGACGAACGTTTAAAGAATCTGACCAACTTGCAAGGCTGACGCGGCCCCGTGCCGCCAGCCGGTGCGGGTGAGCTCGAGCGCGCCGTCCGCCGTCGCGACCACCAGGGGGTTTGCCGAGAGGATTTCGCCGGGTTTGCCGTGGCGGCCGAGCGTGGCCATCGAAACAGACTCCGCCCACCAGACCATGAGGCGCGCCTCGCCGATGTCGGTGAACGCGCCGGGATACGGATCGGTGACCGCTCGGATGAGGTTGAATATTTGCGCGGAAGTCTGCTTCCAGTCGATGCGGCCGTCCTCGGGTTTGCGTCCGCCAAAGGTGGTGGCCTGCGACTCGTCCTGCGGCGTCTCCTTGGCGGTGCCGGCGAGAAGCGCGTCGATCTGGCGGGCGAGCAGCACGCGGGCGCACGGGAGGACCTTGCGGAAGGCGACTTCGGCGGAATCACGCGGGCCGATGTCCACACCTTCTTGATCAACGATGTCGCCGGCGTCGGCACTTTTCACCATGCGGTGGAGCGTCATGCCGATGCGCGGCTCGCCGTGGAGGACGGCCCAGTTGATGGGGGCACGGCCGCGATATTTGGGAAGGAGCGAACCGTGGACGTTCCACGCACCGAGAGACGGCATCGCGAGGATCTTCGTCCCGATCATGTGCCGGTAGTAAACCGAGAGGATCAAATCAGGCTGGAGCGCGGCGATCTTCTCGCGCCACTCGGGATTGTTGACGGATTCGGGCGTGAAGACGGGCAGGCCGTGCTCACGGGCGGCGACGGCGGGAGTCTTGAACCAGATTTTTTCGTTGGGATTGTCCTCGTGCGTGATGAGCGCGACGACGTTTTCTCCGCGTGAAAGCAACAGATCGAGACAGGTGTAACCGACTTCGCTGTAACCGAAAAAAAGAATGCGGGGCTTCGACATTGGCAGGCGCGTGTTATTCCTTCGTTTCAAGGATGTGGCTCACGTGGTAACGCGAGCGGCCGCGCACGACCTGATAGGTGCGGCCCACGTATTCGCCGATAAGTCCGATACCCAGCATGGTCACGCTGAGCAGGAAGATGACGATGCCAAGCAAGGTGAACGTGCCGCCCTCTTCAGGCCCAAGGATGATGCGCCGGCCGGCCAGCACGAGCACGAGCACAAAGCTCAACCCGGAGCAGACGCCCGCAAACATCGTGAAGAGTTGGAGCGGCGCGGTGGTGAACGCGGTGATGAGGTCGAAGTTGAGCCGGATGAGCTTGTAGAGGGAGTAGTTCGACACGCCGGCATGCCGTTCCTCGTGGGCGACCGGAACCTCGGTGGGATTCTGTGAGAGCGTGTAGGCGAGCGCAGGGATGAAGGTGTTTACCGCGCCGCTGCGCACGATGGCGGCGACCACGTCGTGTGAGTAGGCGCGGAGCATGCAGCCCTGATCGGTCATCTCGATGTTCGTCATCTGGCGGCGGGCGACATTGACCATGCGCGAGGCGTAGCGGCGGAAAGCGCTGTCTTGACGGTTCTGGCGGGCGCCGCCCACACAGTCATAGCCGGCATCGGTGGCGGCGAGAAGCTTGGGTATTTCCTCCGGCGGATTCTGCAGATCGGCATCGAGCGTGATAACGACCTCTCCGCGCACGCGTTCGAAAGCCGCGATGATGGCCATGTGCTGGCCGTAGTTGGCGTTGAACTCGATCACGCGGGTGACGTCGGGGCGGGCGGCGTGCTGCGCGGCAAGGAGCTCGCGCGAACGGTCGGCGCTCCCGTCGTTGGTGAAGAGGATTTCGTAGCGACGGCCGAGGCCGTCGAGCACGGGGTAAAGGCGCTTGAAGAGCACCGGAAGGTTGGCCTCCTCGTTGAAAACGGGGATGACCACGGAGAGCGGCAGGGTGGCGGCGGGAGCGGTGCTCATGATGACGAATGGGCCTTAAGAATGGAAACGAGGGTGTTCACGACGCGCACGATCTCCGCACGGGTCATGGTTGGGAAAAGCGGCAGGGTGAGGATGTTCCGGCAGACGGTCTCGGCCTTCGGGAAGTCGCCTTCTTTCCAGCCAAGACGCCGGTAAAGCGCGAAGAGATGGATGGCGGGATAATGCACACCGGAGCCGATGCCGGCCGCCTGAAGCTGCGCCATCAGTGCGGCGCGTTTGATCGTAAGCGTCTCAGGCAGCACGACCTGAAACATATGCCAGTTGCTCTGCGCGAAATCCGCCGGCGGCAGGCCGAGCCCAAGCGCACGGATGGCGGGAGTATCGAGCAGCTCGAAATAAACCCGCGCGTGTTCGCGGCGTTTTCCCGTGAACTCATCAAGCCGGGGGAGCTGGCCGAGCCCGACGCGGGCGGCGACATCGGTGAGGTTGAATTTACCCCCGAGTAACTCGACTTCCATCCCATCGAAGCCGGACCGGACGACGCCCTGCAAGCGGTATTGCTCGGCAAGCTTTGCCTCGCGCTCGTCGTTGAGGACGAGGCAGCCGCCCTCGATGGACGTGATGTTTTTGTTGGGATGAAAACTGAACGACACGAAATCGCCGAACGAACCGATGCGGCGGCTTTTCCACGTGCTGCCAAAAGACTGGGCGGCATCCTCGATGACGCGCAGGTTGTGTTTTTTGGCGATGGCGTAGAGCCGGTCGCGGTCCACCGGCAGGCCGGCCAAATCCACGGGGATGATCGCCTTCGTCGCGGGCGTGATCGCGGCTTCGACGAGCGCCAGGTCGATGTTGCGCGTCATCGGATCGATGTCGACGAACACCGGCTTCGCGCCGACCTCAAGGATGACGTTGCTCGTCGCGACCCATGAAAGCGGCGTGGTGATGACCTCGTCGCCCGCGCCGATGCCGGCGATGCGCAGCGCGATCTCCATCGTGCAGGTGCCGGAGTTGAAGGCACGCACCGGCCGGCCTCCGCAATACTCCGAGAGCTTGGCCTCGAAGGCCTTCACCTGCGGGCCGGAGGTGATCCAACCCGAGCGCAGCACGTCGGCCACGCCCGCAATGGTTTCATCGTCGATGATGGGGCGCGTGAGCGGAATGAAAGTTTCCACGGACTTGGACAAGGCGGCGGGCGCGGACATGGTTAGGGCTTACGGTTGACCACGAGAACATATCGGGGCGTTTCCGCAATCACCGTGAATGGCAGGTTCTCCTGGCCAAAAATTTTTGCGCAACCGGCCGACCTCACCACGGCGTAGGCGACGCCGGGTTCCTGCCAGCGCGCCAGAAACGCATCGGTTTCTATAAACCGCGCGGCGGTCTTTTCCGGCTCGGCCTCGATGCCGTATTGCAGCTCCCCGGCGTAGTGAACCACGCTGACCGTGCGTCCCAGATAAACCGGCAGATCCTGGGCGTAGTCGCTCACGACATAGACGGCATCGGACGGCTTCAGGATAGGCTTGAGGACAAGCGCGAGAGACTTGGTCGAGCGGTCGTCAAATTTCCCGGCGACGATATTGGCCGCGCCAAAGAAAATCACACTCGTCGCAACCATGCCGATCAACGCACCGCGCACCGACCCGCGTCGCAGGCACACGATCACGCCGGTCGCGCCGCCGGCCAGCACCACGCCGACAAACCAACGCCACGGCGCCAATTGCGGGGCGAGCGCCGCCTGTTTTGCCGGCAGCGGAAACACCACCGCCACGACCGCCAGCGCCAGAATCAATCCGGCAAACACCCACAGCCCGGTCCGCACACCGCGCCCCGAGCGTTCCGACCACGCGATCGCGAGATAGCGGCCGATAAGCACCGCCGCCGCCGGAAACACCGGAGAGACGTAGGTGATGAGCTTCGAATCCGACTTCGAGAAAAACGCGATGATCAGCACGATCCAAAATACCAAAAACCACGCCTCCAGATGCCGCGCCCGCCCGCGCCAGCCACCGGCCAGATTCCGGCATGCGGCCTGCCCCGCGAAGACCACCCAGGGAAACAGCCCCGCAATGAAAACCGGGATGAAAAACCACCACGGCTCGAAACGCCCGTGCTCCTTCGTCGTGAAACGCAGGAAATGCTCGCGCACAAAATAAAACCACATCCATCCCGGATCCTTCCCTTCCTTGTGCAATTCCAGTCCGCGGGCGTAGCCCGGCCAGACCGTGCCGTCCACGCTCGGGTTGCGCAACGCGGCGAGCACATGCCATGGCACCGTGATCGCCAGCAGGACCAGCGCACCGCTCACCGGATAACACGGCCGCAGCGCCTTCCACTGGTTGAACACCAGCAGCCACACAAACGCCACCATGCATGGCAGCAGGAAACCGATCAGCCCCTTCGTCAGTGTGGCCAGCGCCATGCACACATAGAACGCCATGAACAACCAACGCCGACGCGCCCCCGCCGGCGTGCGTATCCCAACAATGAACGCGAACAACGCCCCCGCCATCGTCACCCCCACCACCATGTCCAGCAGGATGATACGACTCAGCCCGTAATAGAGGATAAACGTCACCCCCACGACGGCCGACCACCACCCCGCCGCGCGGCCATAAAGCGCCCTCCCCGCCGCGTAGGTCATCAACCCGCCGGCCAGCGCGAACGCCGCTCCCCAGAAACGCGCCGTCCACTCGTTCACCCCGTCCGTGCCTGTCAGCGGACCGACGACTTCAAACGTCAGCGCCGACAACCAGTAAACCAGCGGAGGTTTTTCGAAATACTTCACCCCGTTCAGGCGAGGCGTCACATAATCGCCCGTCGCGGCCATCTCGCGCGGGATTTCCGTGTAACGTCCCTCGTCGGGATTATTGAGCGGACGCGAACCGAGAAATGCCCCGAACCACACCGTCAGTATCAGCGCGAGCAGCAGCAGATCACGCCCCCATCCGGTTTGGTTGGCGGATGCGTCGGGATGGTCGCGAGGCACGGCGGCTTGGGCGGACGTCATGGGTTAAAGGTAAACTCACTGAAGCCTCGCGCCGCCAAGGGCAAGGCTGCGAAGCCAAACTCCGCCAGCCTTTCTCGTGAAGCCATCGCGCGATTGCCCGCTTGCCTCCCTCCGCCCGCCGAGCCCACATTGCCGCGATGCCCGCCGCCAAGCCTTTCGTTTTTATCTGCGGAGCCGATGACTTCCTCGTCAACCGGCAGGGCAAGACACGTTACGACGAACTCGCCAAGGACATCACCGACGAGTTTTCCCGCGAGATCATCAGCGGTTTCGCCAACAACGTCGGCGAGGTCGAGGCCGCCATCAACCGCCTCCGTGAAAGCGTGCAGACCGTCTCCATGTTCGGCGGCCGGCGCGTCGTCTGGCTCAAGGATGTCAACTTCCTCGCCGACACCGTCACCGGCCGCGCCGAAAGCACGCTCAAGCTCGTCGAGGATCTCCAGCAACTCCTCGCCGCCATCAATCCCGACGAGACCGCGGTCATCGTCACCGCCGCGCCCGTGGACCGCCGACGCGCTTTTCCAAAGTGGTGCGAAAAGACCGCCGATTTCGCCCTCGTCGGCGGAGGCGACGGCGAAGGCGCGGCCGAAGCGCTCGGAGGCGTGGTCCTCGCCGAGGCGCGCGAACTCGGCGTCACGTTCGGCGACGGCGCCGCGCAACTGCTTCTCGCCAAGGTCGGCGCCAACACCCGCCTGCTGATCGAGGAAACCCGCAAGCTCGCCACCTACGCGCAGACCGACGACGCCACCGCCGGCGGCAAGGCCGTCGTCATCGAGGAGGCCCACGTCGCCGAGCTCACCGCCAACACCGCCGAGGGCGATTTCTTCGAGGCGGCCGAGGCCTTTTTCAGCGGCGACATCAAGTGGACGCTCGCCGCGCTCCATCATCATTTTTTCACCGGCGGCGACTCTCGTCCGATCATCAGCGCGCTGCAAAACCGCAACCGCATCCTCATCCAGGTGCGCGCGCTCGCCGACGCCGGCGAAGTGCGCATCGGCCAGCGCGGGCTCGACGGACTGCCCAAGGCCGCGACGACCTACGGACGCCATTTCGTGGGTGCGACCGAGAAGAGTTCGTTCAACCTCTTCAGCCAAAACGCGTGGTATGTCGGCAAGCTCGCCGGCTCGGCCAAGCTTCCCCCGCTCCGCCGCCTGATCGACAACCAGCAGGAATTCATCCGCGCCTTCGAGGAGATCATCAAGCGCCCGCACGAGCAGGAAGAGGTCCTGCGCGAAATGACCGTGCGCTGCCTCTCGGCCGCTTAAGCCGCACCAACGGCAGGAATTGCGGTCCATGCGACTGCGTCCTCGCACCATGATCACGCCTCCGCCCATTTCCGCCCGCCGACCGGTGTTTGTCCTGCTCGCCGTTTCACTGGCGTGCAACGTGGCCGCGTTGCTCATGCCGTTCATGAGGATCCGCGTCGGCCTGAGCTCCGATCCGTATTCCCTGATCAACTCCGTGAAAATGATGTGGTCGAACGGACTCTACGTCCTCGCCGCGCTCGTGATCGGTTTCTCCGTCCTCTTCCCTTTTGCGAAGCTGGCCATCCTCGCGTGGGTGGCCGCCGGCCGTGAACTCGACCCGCGCCGACACAGCTGGCTCGCCGTGGTCGAGCGCCTCGGAAAATGGTCGATGCTCGATGTGTTTCTCGTGTGCCTGATCCTCACACTGACGTCGGGTCAGGTCATGGTGGGCGCAAAGCCGTTGATCGGCATTCCCATCTTCGTCACCGCGATTTTGCTCAGCATGATCGCCGGTGAACTGCTCACCCCGAATGCCGATCCCGGGGAAACCGGCGCCCACCTCCGTCCGCCCGTCCGCGCCGGATTTTTTCTGGCGCTCGATGCGCTCGCCCTCGCCGGCACGCTCGGATTTTCGTTTCTGCGCATCTCCGACTGGGTGCTCGTCAACCACGACTACAGCATCGCCACCGTCGTGCCGACGCTCTGGAAGCAGGGCTCCATTCTCTCCTCCTTCATGGTTTCACTGTTCCTGATCTTGGCCCCGCTGGGCGCATGGGTCGCCTACGCCCGCTGGTGGTGGTGCCGCCGGGCCAACCGCCCCGCCCCGCGCAGCCACGCGCACGCCCGCCTCATGCGCCGCTGGAGCATGCTCGATGTCTTCGGCCTCGCCCTCGCGGTGTTTCTCGTCGAAGGCGACTATCTCATGAAGACCGAAGTCCGCTGGGGCGCGCTCTTCCTTGTCGCCCTGCTCGCCATGCAAAAGGCGTTTCAAACCGCCCTCGACCGCGCGATGACCCGGAGTTGAGCGGATTTTCTTTGGCCTTTGGCGTTTTGGCGTTTGGACTTTGTTTCACCATGTCGTCCGCCATTCCCAACGTCCTCGCCGAACGCTACGCCTCGCCCCTTATCAAAGACATCTGGTCGCCCACCGGACGCATCACCATCGAGCGCGATTACTGGATCGCCGTGATGAAGGCCCAACGCGACCTCGGCCTGCCCATCCCCGCCGCCGCCATCGCCGACTACGAAAAGGTCAAAGCCAAGATCGACCTCGCCGACATCGACGCCCGCGAGCGCGTCACCCTCCACGACGTGAAGGCCCGCATCGAGGCCTTCAACGCCCTCGCCGGCCGCGAGTCCATCCACCTCGGCCTCACCTCGCGCGACCTCACCGAAAACGTCGAGCAGCTCCAAGTCGCCCGCTCACTCGAAGTCGTGCGCATGAAGACCGCCGCCGCGCTCCTGAAGCTTTCCAAGCGCGCCAAGCAATACCGCTCGCTCATGCTCACCGGCCGCACGCACAACGTGCCCGCCCAGCCGACCACCCTGGGCAAACGCTTCGCGATGTTCGGCCAGGAGCTCCTCGCCGCCTTCACCGGCCTCGACGAAATCACCGCGCGTTATCCCGTCCGCGGACTCAAGGGCGCCGTCGGCACCCAGCTCGACCAGCTCACCCTTTTCAACGACGCCAAAAAAGTCGCCAAACTCGAAGCCAGCATCCTCAAGCACCTTGGCTTTAAAGTTTCCCTCTTCGCCGTCGGCCAGGTGTATCCGCGTTCCCTCGACTTCGAAGTCGTCTCCGCGCTCCACCAAGTCGGCGCCGCCGCCGCGAGTTTCGCCACCACGCTCCGCCTCATGGCCGGCCAAGGCCTGCTCACCGAAGGTTTCCAAAAGGGCCAGGTCGGCTCCTCCGCGATGCCGCACAAGGTCAACGCCCGCAACTGCGAGCGCATCTGCGGCTTCTCCACGATTCTCTCCGGCTACGTCACCATGACCGGCGCTCTCTCCGGCCACCAGTGGAACGAAGGCGACGTCTCCTGCTCGGTCGTCCGCCGCGTGGCGTTGCCCGACGCCTTCTACGCGATCGACGGCCTCCTCGAAACCCTCCTCGCCGTCCTCAACCAGATGGACGTCTTTCCAGCCGCCATCGGTGCCGAGATCCAACGCCAGCTCCCTTTCCTCGCCACGACCACGATTCTCATGGAAGCCGTGAAAGCTGGCATCGGCCGCGAAACCGCCCACCTCGCAATCAAGGAAAACGCCCTCGCCGCCGCGAAGTCCATCCGCACCGGTCAAGGCGAGTCCGATCTCGTCGTCCTCCTTGCCGCCGATACCCGTCTCGGCCTGTCTGAGAAGGCGTTGCGCGCCATTCTCAGCGACAGCAAACGCTTCGTCGGCGCCGCCCCGCAGCAAGTCGACACCTTCGTGTCCACGGTCAAAACCACCACCCGCAAGGTAAGGGGCGCCGCGACCTACGAACCCGGCAAGCTGCTGTGAACACACAACCAAAGCCTCCGCTGTTACCGGCAGAAAAAGTGCTTCGTGATTTAGATATTGGTTGTCGGATTGGTTTTTTGGCCGTGACCGTGTTGTTGGCGTTGCTGGCTGGACGTTTGGCTTGGCTCTTTTCCCCCACTGAAATGCAGGCTGTTTTTACCAGCTTGCTGAAGGGTCAATATATGCCAGCTACCACACGAATAGCGATTGGCGCGGATACTCTTTGGCTACAATTGATTGGCGTGCTTTCATTGGGATCCTTGCTTTTGGGCCTTAATTTGCGACGGCCTTTATGGGCGTTGATTGCAATCTCCGGGTGCAATCTAGCTCTGGTTATTATCATTATTTTTTTGGCTATCTCGTTAACCGATCCTTTCGTCAGCATCATTAAGGGATTAACTTAATGTCTCCATCCCGACGCTAAGTCGCGAGACACCGTGTTAGACCTCAACACCACACACCATGCCCGCCCAACCTTTCATCTTCGGCCTCGATCTCGACGGCGTGGTGGTTGATTTCTACGGCGGGCTCAAACCGATCGCCGCCGCCTATTTCGGAAAAAAGCCCGAGGAGTTGCCGGACGATTATTCGTTCGGCCTGAAGGAGTGGGGTCTCCTCGACCGCTCGGGCGGCTACGACCTGAGCTATGACGCGCTGCACCGCCATGCCGTCAACGAACACGAACTCCTCAAAACCGCCCCCGCCATCCCCGGCGCGGCCTACACCCTGCGCCGTCTTTCGCGGCTCGGCGTGCACATCCGCATCATCACGCACCGTCTCTACGTCGGTGGCCTGCACGGCAAGTCCGTCATCCAAACCGCCGAATGGCTGGAGCGCTTCGACATCCCCTACCGCGACCTCTGCTTCGTAAAGGACAAGCTCTCCATCAACGCCGATCTCTACATCGACGACTCGCCGAAGAACATCGAAGCCTACCGCACCGCCGGCCGGCCCTGCATCACCTTCGACAACCCCACCAACCGCCACCTCGGCGACCATCTCCGCGCCCGCGACTGGAACGAAGTCTACGATCTGGTTGTCGCAGCCATGCCCAAGGCCTGAAGGCTTTTTCGTCCGCCATCCACTTGGCGTGCAAAGCCGCCCACCCCGAACTTTGGGTTTGCCAGCGGCGCACGCCGCCCGCCAACCTGCACCTTCACGTTCTCTCCTCACTCCCTTTTTAAAACCCAACATCACACGCCATGTCCGAAGATCTCACAGGTAATGTCTTGGTAGGCCAGTCCGGTGGCCCCACCGCCGTCATCAACGCCAGCGTGGCCGGCGTCATCGCCGAAGCGCTCAACCATGTCGAAATCGAGGAGATTTACGGCACCTTGAACGGCGTCCTCGGCATCCTCCAGGAAGACTTCATCGACCTCGCCGCCGAGTCCCAGCAGACCATCCGCGGCCTGAAGTTCACCCCCGGCGCCGCCCTCGGCACCTGCCGCTACAAGCTCAAGAAGCAGGCCGATTACGAGCGCGTCCTCGAGGTCTTCAAGGCCCACAACATCCGCTTCTTCTTCTACGCCGGCGGCAACGATTCCCAGGACACCGCCGACAAGATCTCCAAGCTCGCTCAGGAACAGGGCTACGCCCTCCGCGTCATCGGCATTCCCAAGACGATCGACAACGATCTTCCCGTCACCGACCACTGCCCCGGTTACGGCTCCGTCATCAAATTCATCTGCACCACGATCCGCGAGATCGCCTGCGACAACGAGGCCATGGGCCAGCACGATCTCGTCCAGATCGTCGAGGTCATGGGCCGCAACGCCGGCTGGATCGCCGCCGGCGCCGGTCTTGCCAAGCGCAAGGACCACCCGCACGACGCCCCCCACCTCATCCTCCTCCCCGAGGTCGCCTTCTCTCAGGAAAAGTTCATCGCCGACGTCCAGCGCGTCCTCAAGCGCGAGAAATATTGCATGATCGTCGTGGGCGAAGGCCTGATCGATGCCGACGGCAATTACGTTTCCGCCGCCGAGGCCACCGACGCCTTCGGCCACGCCCAGCTGGGCGGCGCCGCCGACTACCTCCAGGGTCTCGTCGAGCAGAACATGCCCGGCATCAAGGCCCGCACCGTTAAGCTCGGCATGGCCCAGCGCGCCGCCGCCCACGCCGGCTCCAAGACCGATGCCGACGAGGCTTTCCTCGCCGGTCAGGCCGCCGTCAAGGCCGCCATCGCCGGTGAAACCGACAAGATGGTCACCCTTCTCCGCGGCGACCAGGACCACTACACCGTCGAGACCGGACTCGCCCCCCTGAGCGACATCGCCAACGGCGTGAAGAAGCTCCCCCGCGAATGGATCAACGAAGACGGCGTCAGCATGAACCACCAGTTCCTCCGCTACGCCCAGCCCCTCATCCAAGGCGAAACCGTTGTCCCCTACGACAACGGCCTCCCGTCCTTCGCCAAACTCGACAAAAACCGCGTCGACAAGCAGCTCGCCGCCTACGAACTCTGATCCGCGATCCAGAGTCGCAGCCAAGAATAAATCATTCTTCCCCAAAGCCGGTCGCGAACAGCGACCGGCTTTTTTTGTGCCCGCATTTTTCCTGTCCGCGCCATGACCACGCCCGCCGTTCAAGCCAACTCCGCCCGCGGCACCTTCGCCGCCCTCGGATCGTATCTCTGCTGGGGATTGTTTCCGCTGTTTTGGAAACACCTCTCCTCGGTCAACGCCTTCGAGTTGATCGCGCATCGTCACGTCTGGTCGCTCGTCACCGTGGCCGCGCTGCTCACATGGCTCGGCGGCTGGCGTGAGGTCGCCGCCGCCTGCCGTCAGCCCGCGCTCGTCGGCCGCACTTTGGCGGCGAGCGTGCTCCTCACGGGCAACTGGTTGATCTTCGTCTGGGGCGTGAATGCCGGCCACGTCATCGAGTGTTCGCTCGGCTACTTTCTGTCGCCCCTCGCCAACGTCCTGCTCGGCCGCTTCGTGCTCGGCGAACATCTCTCCGCGCGACAGGCGTGGGCGCTCGTGCTGGCCGGCGTCGGTGTGGGTGTGCTCGTTTTCAAAGTCGGCCATGTGCCGTGGATCGCCTTCGGCATCGTCGCCACTTGGGCCGGCTACAGCCTGCTCAAGAAAAAGATGCCCCTAGCCGCCCTCCCCGGCTTCACGCTGGAAACGCTTCTGCTCGCGCCCGTCGCGCTCGCGTTTCTCGCCTGGCTGACCTTCACCGGTCGCGGTGCGCTCGGCCACGTTGATACGACGACCACGGTGTTGATTCTCTCCAGCGGCGTCGTGACCGCCCTACCTCTGCTGATGTTTGCCGAGGCCGCACGTCACCTGAGGCTCACCACGCTCGGTCTGCTGCAATACCTCGTGCCCACCTGCCAGTTTCTCCTCGGCTGGCTGGTCTATCACGAACGTTTCACGTCGGACCGCGCCCTCGCCTTCGCCTTCATCTGGGCCGGCCTGGCACTCTACGGCAGCGACTTGCTGCGACGCACGCGGACTTCGTCCTGACGTCAGCGCACGGGCGCAAACACCACGCAGACATTGGCGCCGCCGAACCCGCTGCTGTTGTTCAACACGATGCCGGGAGGACCCTCCTGCGTCGTGCGGACGATGTTAAGACCTTCGCACGCGGGATCGAGATGGGCGATATGGGCGGAGCCCGGGATGAAACCGCGCTTGATCGCCAGCGCGCAGAAGGCCGACTCCATCGCGCCCGCCAGCGAAAGCCCGTGCCCGGTGAGCGCCTTTGTGCTGCTCACCGCGATACGCGCCGCATGCTCGCCCAGCACGGCGCGCAACGCCTTGCACTCGGAAGCGTCGCCGATGGGCGTCGAGGTCGCGTGGGCGTTCACATAACCGAGATCGGCCGCCGTTATACCCGAGGACTTCAATGCACGCCGCATGGCGTTGGCCAAGCCGATCCCGTCGGGATGCGAGATGGCCACATTGTGCCCGTCGGAAGCCTGTCCCCAGCCGAGCATCTCGGCATACGGCGTGACTCCGCGGCGCAGGACTTCCTCTTCGTTTTCAAGCACGAGCGCGACTCCACCGCCGGTGCCCACAAAGCCGTCGCGCCCGGAGTCGAAAGGCCGCGAGGCCGTGTCCGGGTCGGGGTTGGGCGAAATCGCACGCATCGCCGCAAAAGGCAGGATCGAGTCGAGGTTTCCGTCTTCCGCCCCTACCACCAACATCCGCTTCTGCCGGCCAAGCGTGATATCATCGAAGGCAAATCCCAACGCATGCGACGAGGACGCGCAGGCCGAGGCAAAGCCGCCCGAAGCGCCCTTGATTTTCAAATGGGCCACAAGGTTGAACTGCACTGTGCCGGCGATGCTACCGACCACGATGAGCGGCGGGCAGCGCATCACGCCGGCCTGATGGATGCGGTTAAGACTCCGCATGAGCATGCCGGGCGATCCCGCCGAAGCCGCGTAGAGTCCCGTGTCGTCGTTGGACACCTCGTCAGGGGAAAGCTTCGCATCGGCGATCGCCTGCTCCATCGCACAGGTGGCGTAGAGCGCGTTGGGCCCCATGCTGCGGAGCTGCTCCCTTTTTATTTTGTAGGGAGCCGGGATGACCCAGTCTTCGAAATCGGCTGTGTCGGTTTGAAAATCACGCACCGGCGCCGCGATCTTGACCGGGATTTTTTCATCCGCGAACGGCGCATACCTGACCATGCCATGCCGGAGTTCGCGCAGGCTCGACTCCACTGCGGCCGCATCATTCCCGATGCTGGTGATAAAACCCAGACCGGTGATAAAAACGCGAGGCATGGGAAAATGTGCAACTCAGCTCGCGGGCGTCGCATCGACCACGCCGAAAGTGAGCGTGAGCTCCTCCACCACGACGGCCTTCTCCGCCCCCACGTGAATGCTTCCCTCAAACGTCGCCAGCGGTGCCTTCACGCGCTTCGGCTTCAACGCGAGCGTGAGCACATCGCCGGGCTTGCACACCCGGTGGCAACGCACGCCATCCGTCGATGCGAAGAAAATCGTAGCCGGCCCCACCACCCTGCCCGTTTCGACCGGCAGCCCGGTGAGCAGATAAAACACCCCGAGCTGCCCGAGTGCCTCCAGCATGATCGACGCGGGCATGACCGGATTTCCCTTGAAATGCCCCTGCAGAAAAAACTCCTGTCCGGTTATCCGGTAGCCGGCCGTGGCCTTGGTCGCGCTTATCCGGGCCTCGTCCAGAAACAGAAACGGAGGCTGGATCGGCATGCGTGCAAGCACCGCGTCGCGCGCATACGATGTCGCCATCGGCGGAGGAGGCACCCCGCGGGCACGGCAATCCACAAACGTCTTTATCTCTCCGATCGTGCTCAGATTGCGCAGCTCATCATTGGCGATCTGGGTCTTTGCCACCTCTTCCACCAACATGACGATCTCCATCATCGTGAGGGAATCGAGACCGAGATCCTCGATGACCCGCATGTCGTCGCAGTCGGGCCCCGCCAGCTTGGGGCGCAGATCCGCGTCCACGAATCGCTCAAAAATACCGACGATGATCACCGGCAGAAGTTTGGGATCACCCGTCTTGCGATAAGCCACCGCAGCTTCGACCGCCGGAGCCGGACACCGCCGCAGGCTCTCCCGCAAAGTCGTTTCCTCCTGCGCGGAAAAGATCATGGCGTTGCCGTCGGAATGGTCGGAAGAGGCGGGATTCGACATGTCTCGATTGAAAGGGAATGTTAACCCACGGATTTAAGAAACAACATTTACCTGCCGTGCGCATAAAAATGAGCTGAAAGGACAATGCATAACTCGAAAGGGCTATTTTAGCCTGTTTTGTCTGATGTAATCTAGAGTGCTTAAACTGATATGACACGGCTGTTAACGTGAGATATTGCGTTATCCTGAATTATCCCGAAAAGGCTTAAATTTGAAAGTCGGGTGACAACAAGGGTGACAACATTTCCTAGCGCCTTTTGTCTTTCGATGTATCCCAAAAAAGAACTCCAACAGCTAAACCTAAAGCGTGAGCTAACAAAGAGGCTCACGTTTGTTAAGCAGAGCATGCTGGAAGTGATGGTCGAATTTCAATATGTTCAGGGTAATTTAGCCGAACTGCCTGACTTCATGAAGCGTCTGCCCGATTGGGCAAAGCATGTCCCCGAGAAGCAAAGCTCCGGTCCAAAGCCGGGGCTTTTGTGCATTCACACAAAATCAACGGAGCAAAAGGAGATTGGCCCGAAAGGTCGGGAGGCGGATGCGCCCGGCGAGGGGCGCACCGCTCCCGGCCTTCGGGCCTTTTCCTTGTTTCTATGGTATAATAACTGTCCCATCACGATCTGCTGACCAACCAACGGCGTAAACGGCTGCAAACCACGGTCAAAGTTGCCTCGGGCACCTTGGCCGCAGCCTTCCCGTTCATGCGGACCTTATAGTGGCGTTCGCCCCACAAGCCAGGGGATTCAATCAACTCGACTTTCAACGTCTCGCCGGTCTTCTTATCGCAAATCGAAATCCGAAATCTCGCTTTTGATCTCGCCATGTTCCAATTCAGAAAATTGCACCTCGAAATTGGCAAGTCATTATCCAACTGCATTCTGTCGTTTTACCCAGTAAAACGGAGTCTGTGCGAATAACACTGTTCGGCAAAAATGAATCCAGAAACTAAAGTCCGACGTAGCGGCGAGATTTACTCGGATATTCTATACCGTGGCCTTCTGGCGATACGAGGAACTCAGGATATCGTATACGCCAATGCGCTCGCGG
>Ga0310811_10000287_pt1 | contig 70932 bp, 66 predicted proteins | sample YCmetagenome_FD_207642 | JGI IMG/M metagenome (GOLD analysis project Ga0310811, IMG submission 207642) | Soil microbial communities from experimental microcosm in Duke University, North Carolina, United States - YC | ecosystem: Engineered > Artificial ecosystem > Soil microcosm > Unclassified ... | reverse complement strand
CGATCTGTTCGCCCAGCTCTACCGAGTTATTGTAGGTAGAATCCGGCAGGGCGTCTTTATATTGTCCGTAGACTTTATCCTCGTATCTTTTCAGCGTATCGAGCGAAAAGGTGACTTTGTGGGCCACCGTAAAAAAGGCTTTGGTGGCTGCCAGCACATAGTTGTAGCTTTTGCCTTTCTGCGGTTCCGGCATTTTGTCAAAGTCGCGCAGTTGGGCGGTTATCGAGGCCAGTTTCGGGTCGGCATAACGCATGGCTTCGTAGCTGGCCAGGTTGGTATAGCCGTAAATGCGGCTGGCTACCGGCGGACTGAACACGTCATATATGATCACTTGTGTCAGGGCGTCTTCGTTGGCGTGCAGCACATCGGCGTCTGCCGGTAATGGGGCTTTATGGGTGCAGGAAGCAAGGAGCAATACGAAAGCAGCAGCTAAAATCAGGTTTAAACGTTTCATTTCTTAATTAATTAAGAGGAATATTTCTTGAATGACCATCGTTGTCTGTTACGGTTACCGATGCCATCGAGCTATCAATACTGAGATACCTGCCCGACTGGGACAAGAAAGAATCGCCGTAATAAAACTCCTGCCTTGCTGTTTTGCCGTTCTTGTATCTGATAACGGCGAACATATCCATAGGCTGTAGTTTTACGATGCGAACGGCCCTTTTTAACTCAAATATTTTCATCGGCCCCCTGTTTTGACTTGCCGCAAGCAGGTAATCGCCTTTTGCCCCCATTACCTTTACCAAAGCTTTTCCGTTTGCGGGGATATAGATTCCGCTTTGCATAATGGTAAGAGGCTTGAATCCGCCTTTGCCATCTCCTTTCAGCATCAAGCCATTCAAAGCGTCGTAACGGCCTGTAGTAAGTTCAGTACCGTAATCATTACCATTCATCACCACGTCAAGCTTACCGTCTCCGTCAAAATCGTCAACAACCATCCCGCATAATTCCGAAGTTTGCGCCTCCAGCGGCAATGGTATCATGGTGAACTTTCCATTTCCGTCGTTACGGAGGTAAACCGATTCCTGCGTATTCGCTTTCAAGCGCAATGCTCCTTTTCGCATGTCGGGCGGCAGTACATCATCCATCGTAGCTGTAGCAAACGATTTATAATTCTGGTACTTTGTGCGCATCATCAGCACCTGTTTGATGATATCGTCACGGGTATGCACGGGAAACTCCTTCATTTCACCGTTCTCATCTTTTAAAAACACCGATGGAAACGCGTCATAACTTCCGTTATTGTCAAAATCCTTGGCTGTAATGTAAGCGGGATATTGGTCGGTCGCGGTAAAAAATGTGTTAAGGCCGGTGTTGCCAACTATATAATCGATATCGCCATCCTGGTCAAAATCGCCTGCGGCAATAGTGTTCCACCAGCCTAACTTATTTTCGATACCGGTAGTTGCCGTTACATTTTTAAATACCCCATGGTCATTTTTCAGAAAGGTTACCGGCATCCATTCTCCCGCCAGGATCAAATCGGGCCAGCCGTCGTTATCAAAATCCGTAAACTCGGCATCGCAAACAAGTCCAACATTGACCAGGCTCTTAGCAACGGATGGTGTAACATCGGTAAACTTAGCGTGCCCGTCCTTACTATCATTGCGAAGAATAAAGCTGGACACAGGTTTTGGATAGTTCCACGGGTCAACCCTGCCAGATACAAACAGGTCAAGCTTGCCGTCTTTATTATAATCAACAGCGCGCACGCACAACTTGCTGGTAAAGTTTTTTGGTAACGCATCAGTAGCTTCAATAAAATTACCTTTCCCGTCGTTTATGTACAACCTGTCTTGGTAAAAGCGGGAGCCCGGCTGATTTTCGTATCCTCCGCTGGCAACATACAGATCGGGCTTACCATCGCCATTTGCATCAAACAGTACCAATCCCTCGTCTTTAAAAGCATCGCCTGGCTTTATTTGATTTGGCGCCAATAAATTTCGCTGGGTGAATGTACCATCGGCACGCTGCAAAAATAACTGTGACGGATGTTTGGAGGTTCCGCCAACAATAATATCATCCAAACCATTGCCATCCACATCCCCCACAGCCAGGCCCGGTGAATATTCCGATAATTTATGCGGCAATAGCTTCTGGATATTAAAATCGATAACATCCTCGTCCTCGTGTTTATAATTAACCCCAAGCATCCGGGTCACTTCGGTGAATAAGGTCTTTTTATCTATAGCGGGCTGGGCAAAGCTATACGGCTCGTTCGCATCTTTTATGTTTACATGCAACGCCTGGTCCGCTTTCACGTTTCTCAAAACCTGTTTTTTTAAGTTCTGCCAGCGTATTACTACCGAGTCAATAGTCGCAATTTTACCCAAGCCAAAATGAGCTATATTTTGAATAGTTGAAAGATATCCCCTGAACGGAGTATTTTCATACACCTGGTGCTTGCCGTGGTCGTAATAAATGTCGGCCCAGGCACCTATGCCATCCCTGTTATTGGGGCCACCGGTGAACTTGACATGAAGATAATGACTGGTGTTCGGATCTTTCTCGCGTGAGGTATTCTTATAGATCATGGCCTCATCATTAGTATTATTGATGATCACGTCTAAATCGCCGTCATTATCCAGGTCGGCATAAACTGCGCCATTTGAAAATGAGGGCGTTCCCAATCCCCAGCTTTTTGTTACATCGTCGAATTGAAGATGACCGGTATTTTTGAAAGCAAAATTTGATATTTTAACTACAGGTATCTGGTCCAGAACTTGTTTCTTACTGGCTATAAAATAAGACTGCGCCCTGAAATTCATAAAATCATGGTCCGTAACATCGCGCGGATAACCATTTGTTATAATAAGGTCGCGATAGCCGTCATTGTCAAAATCAGTCAGTAAAGGCCCCCAACTCCAGTCGGTTTGGGAAACACCGGCCATGAAAGAAATATCGCTAAAAGCGGGATCGCCGATCGAATCATTTTGCCCCAGGCGCGGCCCCTGGTTTACCTGGAGTACGTTACGCGAATACTGGTATTGATATCCATACCGGTCCATGTTCTGAAAAGCCTGGTAATTATTCGCGCTCATAAACATCTTCTTCCGGTAATTGTCACCGGGGTTCATGTCTAATTCTACCACATCCGCAAGACCATCGTTATTAATATCTTCAATATCCTGGCCCATCGAACTGAGCGAGGTATGCTTAAAATAGTCTTTCGATTTATCGGTAAATGTACCGTCGTGGTTGTTGATGTATAATATATTGTCCGGCAGAAAGTCATTCGTTACGTAGATATCCTTCCAGCCATCGCGATTGATATCCACCGTACTCGCAGCGTGGCCAAAACCTTCGATAAGTATCCCTGCCTGTTTGGAAACATCATGAAATACCGGGTGCTTCAAAACAGCGTCCCAATCATTGCGGTAAAGGTGGCCCGTGCTGTGTCCGGTACCATCTTTAATAATAGGTTTAAACAAACTTACGTTATCTGTTGATTCGGCGTCGTTAACCGCAAGGTACATGTCAAGGTCGCCATCATTATCATAATCAAAAAATGACGCCATCGTCGAATATAGGTTGATATTTAACCCGTACTCCTTTGCCATTTCCTTAAAATGCGGCACACCATTTTTATCGGGCCCCTGATTTATGTAGAGCAGATTGAGCCGTTTCGCAGAATCGCTTAATAAAGTATTACATACATATATATCGGGCCAGCCATCATTGTTGATATCAACTACCGAAACACCTCTCCCCCAGCCCCCTTTACCGCCAACACCAGCCTCAGCAGTAACATCTTTGAATTTCATATCGCCTTCATTGATATACAGCTTGTTCGGGACAGCGTTTCCGGCAAAATAAATATCCTGTAACCCATCGCCATTAAAATCGCCCACACCTACTCCTCCGCCATTATAAATATTTAGTTTATCTAAGGGATTTATGGTATCATTCTCAATAATAAGGTTATTAAAAGTTATACCTGAACGTGATGAAGAAATGTTCTCAAATAAGGTATTTTTCTTGCAGGAAAAGAGAAAAACGGTTGCAAGCAAGTAAGAAAAGTAAAAACGATATCTCATTAAAGAATGTAAATATTGGTCAGTTAAAACTACAAAAAAAAAGGGGAGGAGATAAAATCTCTTCCCCTTTTTTTAATATCCGGATTTAATTATGGATAGTTTGGATTTTGTTTTAGAGCACCTTGCTCTGCACTAATTTCACCTGTTGGAATAGGATAAATCTCATTCCTTCCGGCGGTAAATGTGGCGTTTTTCAAAACTGTATTTGCAAAGAACGCAGTTGGGTATGACGTATTCTTTGTAATATACGCGTTCAATACACCGGCCATATAGCCAGCAGGCTCTGGGCCACCATACAAGCCGTCATAACGTTGCAAGTCAAAGAAACGTTTCCCTTCCATTGCAAGTTCCAGCCTTCTTTCAAACCATACGGCCTGACGGGCAAATTCTTTAGAACCCGTTGCTATTTGAGTTGTATATAAACCAATTTTGTAGTTTGCTGCATTCTGAGAGTTGTCTACAATTGGTTTGCCAGCATCGCCGCCGGTATAACCGGTCAAACGGCCTTTCACCCAGTTCTCAGGATGATCAGCCATGCGTGAGCGCACCATATTTACATATACTTGCGCTTGTAACTGGGTGCCTGCTTCAACCTCGCATTCAGCAGCCCATAACAGCACTTCTGAAAAACGGATCATATTAAAGTTCATAGCCGACGCCTGGCCTGGGGCCCACCCACCATAAGACTGGCTCGCTGTAGCAGCCTGGCTTTGCTTGTAGACATTTTTCATGTTAATATATGGACCAGCATCGCCCTGGGCACGAGCCCAGCTTGCACCCGGCATAATACCATAATCAAGGAAAGGGATACCTCTCCTGCCTGCGGTCCAGTCCAAACGCGGATCGACCGGAGTTGTCTGATCGGGCATGTAAGTAGCATCTTCTGACAACACAGCCTGGTCTGACTTTAACGGGGTCGTGTCAAAGTTACCCATGCTGCCATCGGCATTTATCAATGGAAGCCCGGTAACGGCATCTACTTTAAATGCGTCAACCATAGTGAACGATGGCTGATAGAAACCGCAACATCCGGTAGGACCCGCTGCCGGCCAGTTAAGTACGTCGCCGGGGTTACCGTTTGCACCGCTTGAACCATCATTTACCGCCATCTGGATAGCGAAAACTGCTTCCGGACCATTTTTCATGTTGGCATTGAAGTTATCATTGAAGTTGGCGTTTAAAGCATATTTTACGCCGGCATTTGTTTTACCATTTTGTATCACATCTGTCAACGCAGTTTTCGCTGCGGCATAATTGTGATCAAACATATATGCCTCACCTAAAAATGCTTCGGCAGCGTATTTATTGGCACGGCCAGCCTGTGCTTGAGTTTCAGGCAAATCAGCAGCCGCAGCGGCAAAATCTGCCTCAACTTTATCCCATATAGGGCCTGGGTTGCCAACATTGTAGTTACCGGCGGAGTAGGTCACCGATTCATCAACGTAAGGAACATTCCTGAATATCTTTGATAATTCAAGATTCATTACACCACGGATAAACCTGGCCTCGGCGGTTGCCTCTTTAGCGTACTCAGCGCTAACTGAACCGTCTTGAACTAACGGAAGTTCACGGATGACGTCATTGGCGCGTTGTACACCTGCCAAACAAACCGTCCATTTTTCCAAAACATAGTGGTTTGAACCGTCAACGCTGTGGTTCATGATCTGAGCAGCATCAGGCTGGTCAGTTGCATTTGAACCCTTGTTAGCGTCGTCCGAAGCAATACCCCCAAAATGCCAGTTACTTGGCGAAGCACCCCATGTACCACCTACAGTAATGTTGGAGTTCATCTCCAAGGTAGCATAGGCGCCAATCAGTAAACCGTCTACACCGGCTTTGGTCGCCAGAACCGAAGGGCTTAGCTGGTTTACCACCGGCTGGTTCAGTAATTTCTTACAGGAATAAGACACCGTAAGAAAGACCAATGCAGCCGGGATAATAAATTTAAACATTGAATTTTTCATAATTTAAAATTTTAAAATCCTATATAATTATATCTTTTTTTTAGAATGTTAAACTAACACCTACTATATATTGCCTTTGGTTACTAGGGTAGTTACCATAATCAATACCAAAATCGTTTGCACCGCCAGCAGCAGGAAGTTCAGGATCCAAGCCTTTATATTTGGTAAAAGTGAAAGGGTTGGTTGCCTGCACGTATAGGCGCAATTTGTTAACGCCTACTGCTTTGATCAGCTTTGGATCAAATGTATAACCCAATTGAGCTACCCTTACTTTCAGGAACGATCCTGAAGATACGTAAAACGAGCTGGTTTGGGTTGAACCCATCGTATTGGTATAAGTTGCAATAGGCAATATTGGGTTAGTTACACCCGGGGCACCGTAAGACTTAGTCAACAGGTCGTTAGATTTTGCGCCGTTAAACGACCCGTAGAAATCGGTCCAGTACAAAGTGTAGTTAAACACGTCGTTACCATACGAACCGTATAACACAGCCGAGAAATCCCATTGTTTGTATGTAGCACCCAGATTAATACCGTAAGTAAAATCGGCATTAGGGTTACCAATAAAAGTACGGTCAGCATCAGTGATCTGGCCATCGCCATTTACGTCAACATATTTGAATGAACCTTCTGCAGCACCTGCATATTTAGGCACATTGGCATTGGTTATGTCAGCAGCGCTGTAGAATCCATTAGTTTTAAAGCCATAGAAGGCGCCAATTGGGTGGCCTGGTTGCTGGCGCACAATTGGCAGCACACGTGTGCCTGCTTCGTCCTGGAATGCCCTTGGCATACTAACAACCTTATTTTTGTAAGCGGTAATATTAGCGCCAACGTTAAACCTAAAATCGTTACCAACATTGCCATGATAAGTAACGGCCAGGTCAATACCTTTGTTCTCAACGTTACCATTGTTAACAGAGGGTGGATTTGAACTCGGTGCACCCAAAGTGCCAGGCAATGATGCAGGGAACAATAAACCGCTGATGGTTTTCTTGTAAATATCAAGTGTTACTTCCAAATGATGGAACAATGATGCATCCAAACCAAAGTTTAAGGTTTTATCCTTTTCCCAGCTTGTTTTTTCGTTACCGTCGAACGATGCATAAAAACCTTGCGTAGTTACGCCCGCGCCATTGATAGCATAGTAACCATTGCCCGGATCAGAACCATAAGCATTGAAACCGTTGGCACCACGTGAGTTAAAGTCGCTACCGGCAACACCATAGCTGGCGCGGATCTTCATGTCATCGATCCAGGTCACTGATTTCAGGAAGTCTTCCTGAGATATTCTCCACGCCAGCGAAACTGCCGGGAATGTACCCCACTGATGGCCAGGATAAAATTTCGAAGATCCATCACGACGTACTACAGCGCTAACATAATATTTACTGTTGTAGTTATAATCGAGTGTAGCAAAAAACGATTGAATAACTTCCGGCTGGCTTATACCGCTAAAGTAGGTCTTATCAGCAGTAGCAGCACTTAAACTGGCATAAGACGGGTCGACAGAGAACAGGTGCGTTCCGTTACCGCCTACGTACCTGCCTTGCTGAAGTTTCTGTTCGAAACCAACCAAAGCATTTACGGTGTGCTTGCCAAATATTTGAGAATATTTTACTGTATTGGTCCAGTTGTAATTGCTGTAATAGCTGGCGCCTTCGTAAACAGAGTTACTGCCGCCGTGCGACTCGTAATCCTGGTATTGAGGTGTGCCGAAGCCGTAATAGTAGTCATTAGCAATATTACCACCCATACTCATGTGTGCAGTAAAGTGCTTCAGGAAGTCTACTTCAGCGAATACGTTACCTTGTATGTTCCAGGTTTTGTGATGTTGGTTTAACAGCTGTGCGGCCTGTGCAACAGGGTTAGACGCGTTACCAAGCGGCTCGCCACCAGGTCCATCATAACCACCGCCATAATTTACACCGCTGATATCATAAACCGGTATTTGCGGGAACTCGCGATAAACCATTGAGATCGGGGCTCCTTCATTTTGGTTTGACAGTGCGCCTTTACCGCTTGGGGTCTCAGAATAGAATAAATATCCAGTCTCGCCTACACGTATATTATGCGCGATATTGAAGTTCGTATTGATACGCGCTTCATAACGCTTGAAATAACTGAACTGCTGTGTACCCTGCTGATCAAGAAATCCTAACGAAAAATAGTAAGCATTTTTGTCATTTGCACCGCTGGCAGTTACCGTGTGGTATTGCTCAGGAGCTGCCTTAAACAATTCATGGAACCAATCTGTACCTGCCTGGTTAAATTTCTGGATCAGGAAGTCCTGGCTGTGATCACTTGCGTTAAAGTTATATTTCGAAAGCAAGTCGCCAACTGCCGGAGCACCAGTGCCGCCGGCCACGCCAGCTACACCGCCCGGACCCTGGTAACCATATTCAGGCACAGTGCCGGGACCACCCGGATAAATTTTCTGCTGAGCAGTAGCGTCACCTGCAAGGTAAGCGATCTTTGACTGGCCCGCAGGCGAAGCGATATTGAATACATTACCGCCTTTTGGCACCTGAGTACCATAATAAGCATCGTAAGTTAGTGTCGATGCTCCTGCTTTACCATGCTTGGTAGTTATGATAACTACGCCGTTACCACCGGACACACCATAAATAGCAGCAGAAGCGTCCTTCAGTATCTGGATGCTTTCGATGTCATTCGGGTTCAAATCCGACATAGTGCTTGTTTGAACACCATCAATAACGTACAGCGGCTGAGAGTTCCCAAGGTTTGATATACCACGGATCAAAACAGAGCTACCACCACCAGGCTGTCCGCTTGTTACTACCTGAACACCGGCAGCCTGCCCTTGCAGTATGGCATCCGTACTACCGCCTGTAGGTATCTTCTTGGCGTCTGTCAGATCGATAACGGCAACCGCGCCCGCGATATCCTTTTTACGCTGCGAAGAGTAACCTGTAACAACAACTTCGTTAAGGGTGCTGTTGGTTACTTCCAGAGTGATGGTACCAAGGTCGGCAGAGTTTACTGTAACCGACTTGGGTTGATAGCCAATGTATGATACGATCAATACATAGCCTACTTTACCACTGAGTGTGAAGTTACCATTAACGTCCGTCACAACACCTGTGTTAGTACCTTTGATTTTGATGGTAGCGCCTATTACTGGTTGTTTATCATCGCTGCCGATGACTTTACCTGTAATCTTTGTTTGGGCTGTAACTACCAACGAGGAAAGGGTGCATAGTACCAGCAAGCACATCGTCCTTCCTTTTTGAAGTAAACTTTTAAACATGAGATTGAGATTTAGTTGATTAATTTATTGATTTAGTTGATAATTGAATTCCAGAGAGAATTGACCACAAGCTATTGGCTCGAATCAAAAAGATTTACGCGATGCCCCATAAAGTGAAAGTATGGGGTACGTGAAAGATGGCCTAAAAGAAAAAAATGTAAAGGTTTTATCATCTATATTTTTTGATAACAGATATTAAAAAACAATCGCTGTCCTTTTTGCTCTAACACGCCCGACACCTCAATGTGTCGGGAATATTAAATTTCTATTATGTTATAATTATATCAGGTTCTATTAGCCGGTCCGCTACCCGGAAAAGCTAAAATTGGCATTCCTCTAATTTAAATAGAGTGTATTGTTTACACAAGAATTATTTTAAGATTTATCAATTAAATATTTTTAACCTTGAATTTTCGGCAAAATATCAACACAATCTAATAATAGCGATGAAATAAGCAACAAACTTGACCGGCTATTAACAAAAATGCAATACAAAAATGAGAGGGATGGTCAGGTTTAGCACTAAAAATCGGTCATTCATATCATAATTCATTATTCAGAGATAAATATTTGCTTAGCGGCCATGTATCTAAACTGTAAATCCCGATTCATAAAAAGCCCAGAAAATGTTAAAATATCATCATACCACTGCCAGGAATGTCACAGCCGGATTATCGTCCAATAAGTCAAAATCACCCCTCAAAGTCGTCGTGAAATCAATTAAAATAAAAGATAAAAAAAATAGCAGGCGCTGGCCTGCTATTTTTCTGATAAAATAATATCAGCTCCGATTACTTTGTCCACTGCACTGATGCCGAATGGGTTTCAGCAGAATTCGTTCCGATTTCGATAACGAACTTACCCGGTTCCCAGTCATATTTAAGTTGAGTATTGTAAAATTTCAGGTCGTCAGGAGTGATAGTAAACGATACCTCTTTCTGCTCACCGGGCTGCAGATTTATTTTTTTGAAGCCTTTAAGTTCTTTCACCGACCGGCTGATACTTGCCACCGGATCGCTGACATAAAGCTGCACGACTTCCTCGCCGGCAACCTTGCCGGTATTAGTTACAGAAACAGTTGCCGTTAGTTTTTTATTTCCTTTCAAATTGGTATTGCTGAGTTTCACATCTCCGTAACTGAACGAAGTATAACTTAACCCGTAACCGAAGGGGTAAAGCGGATCGTTCGAAATATCCAGGTAATCAGACTTAAATTTGGCAGGGCCCTTTCCGTCAAATGGCCTGCCTGTATTTTTGTGGTTATAATATATAGGTACTTGCCCAACACTTCGCGGGAATGTTGCTGTTATTTTGCCGGCAGGGTTATAATTGCCAAAAAGCACATCCGCAATGGCATTACCGGCTTCGGTACCCGGCGCCCAAACATCCAGAATAGCATCGAATGTTTTATCTTCCCAGGTTAAAGCAAGCGGGCGGCCGTTAAATAACACGATAACCACCGGCTTGCCGGTTTTTGCGAGGGCTTTTAACAAGTCGCGCTGCGTTTCGGGTATAGTGATGTCGGAACGGCTTGATGACTCGCCCGACATATTTGCCGACTCCCCTACCACTGCAACAACCACATCTGCCTTCTTTGCAGTTTCAACTGCTTCGTCTATCATCTCCTGCGCCGGACGCTTATCCTTTATCTGCTTCATGCCAAAAAACCACGAACGTTCATTCAAAAGCGAATCATCTGTAAAATTCGATCCTCGTGCATATAATATATTTACATCGCCACCCACCACATTCTTTATACCGTCTATCACGCTAACTGACTTTCTCGGGTCGCCGGCAACTACCCAGGTACCCAGCATTTCCGAATGGTTATCGGCCAATGGTCCGATCAGCGCAATAGTACCCGATCTTTTCAGGGGCAATATATTTCCTTTATTCTTCAATAGCACAAACGAATGCTTTGCTGTTTCTCTTGCCGCCTTGCGGTTTGCATCGGTCATTTCTGCTTTTGCTTCAACATCCGCACTGATCGACTTGTAAGGATTGGCAAATAACCCCAGTTTATATTTCGCTTCCAATACCCTGCGGCATGCCTGGTCAATGTCCGCCTGGGTAACTTTACCCTCTTTTAATGATTTTTTCAAGGTGGTAAGAAAACCCTCCCCCACCATGTCCATATCCAGCCCTGCTTTTAATGCAAGTGCAGATACCGTTTGCAGATCGCCCAAACCATGCGCGCTTAGTTCATTAACAGCAGTATAGTCAGAAACAACAAAACCTTTAAATCCCCATTGCTTACGCAGCAGATCGGTTAGCAGCCACTTATTAGCCGTAGCCGGTACACCATTAATGGTATTGAACGAACTCATAAAGCTACCTGCACCAGCATCCAAAGCAGCTTTGTAAGGCGGCAGGTAATCCTGGTACATTTTGATCAGGCTCATATCAACGGTGTTATACTCGCGTCCTGCTTCGGCGCCCCCATACAGGGCAAAGTGTTTTACGCAGGCCATCACCGCATCGCTTTTGGTCATATCATTGCCCTGATAACCTTTTATCATTGCTTTAGCTATCTGAGAGCCCAACCATGGGTCTTCCCCCGACCCTTCCGATATGCGCCCCCAGCGAGGGTCGCGGGCTATATCCACCATGGGCGAAAAAACCCAGTTGATACCTTCGCCGGTTGCTTCCGTAGCTGCTATACGTGCCGATTGTTGTATTAACCCCATGTCCCAGGTTGCCGACATACCCAGGGGGATAGGAAAAATAGTTCGGTGACCATGTATCACATCCAATCCGAATATTAACGGTATGTGCAGGCGGCTGTTTTTAACAGCTATTTCCTGCGCCCTTTTTATATAGTTTGTCCCCCAAACACCAAATATCCCGCCGATATCGCCCTTGCCGATCTTAGCCTCGATATCCTTGTTGACTGTCGATCCGGTTACGCTTTGACCGCCTGTTACCAGGTTTAGCTGACCAATTTTTTCGTCCAGCGTCATTTTACTCATCAAACCGCTTACAAAAACATTCATCTTTGTGTCGGCAGTTTTGACTTGTGCAGAAGATAAATTGACGGACGAGAACATCACAACTGACAATACAACTTTTTGTGCCGATCGGTATATTAAATTATTTTTCATCTTTGGCTATCGAATTGGATTTCAAAAACGCAGGACATTAACGGAAAAAATATTTCTGAGCGAAATAATAAATCCTGTTCCTGATATATTTATAAAATTATAAGTTTAAAAATTGGTTCAACACCGAAGCCGCCGGCCTCTTGGTGTATTTTGAACACAATACTATTTATTATTATTGGGATAATCAAAGTATTTTTGTACTATAGCTTAAAATGTTTAATAAACAGGAACTTATAGACTTTTGCAATAACGCCAGGGACAGTTACCTGGCACATATTTCTATCGATTGCGTGGTATTCGGATTTCATGAAGGGCAGCTAAAAGTGCTGGTACTAAAAATGAAAAATGAGCAGTCGTGGTATTTGCCGGGCGGGTTTGTACTAAAAAACGAGCCTATCGACGAAGCTGCCAACCGCATTTTAAAGGATCGTACAGGTCTCGACGAAATATTTTTGCAACAATTTCATGTCTTCGGCGACCCCGACCGTTCAAGACCCCACCGCGAAATGTACAACCACATGCTACCGCCGTCGGAAAATTGGTTTGCCAATAGGTTTCTCACTATCGGTTACTATGCGCTGGTTGATTTTGTCCATGTAAATCCGACCCCGGATAGTCATTCCGAAGCCTGTACCTGGCGCGACCTGGCCGATACCCCTCAACTGGAACTTGACCATGGCGTTATATTGAAAACTGCACTCGACACGCTACGCCTCCAGCTTAACTATCAGCCCATAGGCTACAACCTGATGCCGAAGGAATTCACCATGCCCGAACTGCAGAAGCTTTATGAGACTATTCTTGACAAGAAACTTGACAGGCGTAATTTTCAGAGGCGCATGCTTGGATTTGGTATACTCACCCGATCGGAGAAACCACGAAAGGGCGGAGCGCATAAAGCACCCTACCTCTACTCGTTCGACCTGGCTAACTACCAAAATGCCCTTAAAGAGGGCTTGAAAGGCGGCTGGTAAGCTTATTTTAATATCCGCAATTAAATCCCCTTTCAGAAAATCGTAATTCTCAGTTCGTAAATCAACTTTGATTGCAACCAGAGGTGGCAAATACGACAACCTTAGGGGTTGATTGCGCCAATAGGTTAGTTTACCTTTGAAATTAACATTCAGTAAATCTCACGCTAATCAATGAAACACGTATCAATAGTAATTCCTCAAGGCCCCATCATTTTAAGCAGTGTTATCGGCACTTATAAAATTTTCAATTTTGTGAATGGACATATGTTATCAAAGGGTAAAAATCCGCCGTTCGACATTCACCTTGTGGGACTTAGCAAAGAGACCGAATTATACGGTGGCCTGTTTGCTATACGACCGGATGCGCTTATCGGCGATATCAAAAAAACTGATCTGCTGATGATACCGGCTTTTTCGGGCGACCCGTGTGCCGCCATGGAGCGTAACCAGGACTTCATTCCCTGGATAGTAGAACAATATAAACATGGCGCCGAAGTAGCCAGTCTTTGCACCGGGGCATTTCTTCTGGCATCGACCAACTTGCTGAAAGGTAAAACATGCACCACGCATTGGCTGGCTGCCGATGCTTTCCGCCAGATGTTCCCTAATATCACCCTGATGCCCGAAAAACTCATCATCGACGAACTGGGGATATATTCAAGCGGCGGGGCCTATTCCTTTCTTAACCTGGTTGTTTACCTTGTTGAGAAGTACTGCGGGCGCGATGTGGCCGTTCATTGTTCCAAAGTTATGGAGATCGAGATCGACCGTGAAAGCCAGTCGCCCTTTGTTATTTTCAGCGGGCAAAAAGAGCATAGCGACGAACCCATCAAAAAAGCGCAGATATACATCGAACGTAATGTGGGCACCAAAATCACCATCGACCAGCTATCAGAAATGTTTGCTATAAGCCGGCGCAATTTTGAGCGGCGCTTTAAAAAAGCCACCTCAAATACCCCGGTCGAATACCTGCAACGCGTAAAGATAGAGGCCGCCAAAAAAAGCCTTGAGTCGGGGCGTGAAAATGTGAACGAGGTTATGTACGCAGTGGGCTATTCAGATCATAAAGCGTTCCGCACCATATTCAAGAAGATAACCGGGCTGTCCCCTATCGAATACCGCAACAAGTACAACCGCGAGGCGCTGCTTAATTAAGCGTAAACAATAGTATCTATAGTTGTAACAAATGCTAACTCGTTTTCGGCGGCAATGGGTGCGCCCGCTAGCCAGTTTGGCGTGCCGATACCATATTGTTTTATGTCTCTGCCCGCGTTGTAAGGTGCAGGTATTGAAGTAACACGATAGGTTACTGATGCTGCTTTATAACCATTTGAACTGCGTGCGGTCAATAATCGGCCGGGTTTATCCTCACCGGGGCGGTCATCTGTTTCGCACCAATAATTATGCTTTATTCCCGGCTGCACAGCCGGTTTATATACCTGCCGGTTGACTATTTGCCATTTGCCCGCGGCGGTGGCATCTACTGGCGACTTTTTAACCAGGTCATCCGTTTTAACGGATATCAAAACGTTAATGTTTTTTTTAACCGCTGTTTTAGCAACAACTTTAGTAAACGATAATACCAGCATGGCTACGCCGATAAATGATAACAGGAGTGCGATAATTTTCATGTGAGAGATCAGATGCACGTTCTACGCTGTAATTAGTAGCTAAGTTTCAACCTAATACAAATATTATTTAAACAAAAAAGGCCCGCTTACGCGGGCCCGTCAACTTCACACTCCTCAACTTAATGGGGCACACTATCGCGCATGGCTTTAATTTCGTCGTGGGCTTCCAATATGCCTTGCAACTGTGCATCAAGCAGGTCGATGACGTATGCGGGCAATGCATCGCCCGTTAGCGCATCTTCGTAGGCCTCCTTAATCGCATCCTCGCCCCGCTCACATTCTTCCAGCAGGCTATGCAGGTCGTGGCCGGTAAAAGTTTCCTTTACGGCTATCCAGGCGCGGTGCAGCTTACCACCTGTGCTTGTGCCCTGCTCAATATCTTTTCCCAGCGCTTGTATCTCGGTGCCTATCTCCATTTTGTAACGGCGGCTGTCGTCAATAAACCGCAGGAAAACCGGCTCCAGGTTCAACCCCTCGCCGCTTTCTTTCAATTCTTTTATCGCGCGTTCAAAGCCTTCTATACGATCGTTGTTGATCAGTACCAGGTCGTTCAGCAAATCCAGTGTTTCTTTCGTAGTTTCCATGTTTTTCCCTCTATTTAGTTTCTTTAACAACCCTGTTTTTATCGCATTGTTTAATTTTTTTTCGTTCTAAGGAAATAGACATAATCCCGTCCAATCGCTCGTTTAACAAAAGAAGGCGACTTGTTTGGCCGCCTTCTTTATGGATCTTTTAATTTAAACCGTTGTTGACGGCCGGATGAGCGCCAATATAAAAGCGATGATTGCTATCACCAGCAAAGCATGAATTAATCCTGTTGCCGAGTAGGCAAATACGCCCACAAGCCACCCTATAACAAGGATGACAGCGACTATATACAATAATGATCTCATAACGATAAATATTAGTTTGTTTAAATGAAATGAGGATAAAACCGTGCCAGAAATATCTTACAGGCGACTATACCCGGTTGTGTGCCATATAATATACAGAATAGTATAATTATTAATAACGCAAAACTTTTTGTTACCTGTGCTGTTGCTAAGGGAGTGTTGTTTCAATTATACAGGATTAATCCTACTACTAATTTAAACGGCCCGCCCCGCCAGGTAAAACAGGCGGGGTTTTTTGTTTAATTTTAAGTCTACGCAGCATTTTGGCATCGTTTTTGGTTACCTAAAGTGTAATTTATTATAGTTTAAATTAATTAGGGGAAAAGAAGCCGGCATGCGAACCGGCTTCTTTTTTTGTTGCTCCTGCTTTCACAGCTAAGTACGACTTGCCTCCTTATTAACCATTCATTACGATGTAGCATACAGGGTTTGCCGGTTAGACGGTCTTCTCTTAAATCATTATAGATATTACCTATTAAGCATAGAATTAATTGATTGTGATTATAATTATTAAGGTGATAATTTTATGCCACTAAGCAATGTGTAACTTAACGTTGCTACAAACCTGGAACAGAAACTAATAGCTATGGACAAAGAATCGAATGACATCAGCAAATGCCCTTTTCATAATGGGACGATGAAAAACAATGTTGGCGGCGGCGGTACGCGCAACCGCGACTGGTGGCCAAAACAATTAAAATTAAGTATCCTCCGGCAAAACTCGTCGCTATCCGACCCGATGGGGCAGGATTTTGATTACGCCGAAGCATTTAACAGCCTCGACCTTGAAGCAGTGAAGGCGGATCTTAATGCATTGATGACCGACTCGCAGGACTGGTGGCCGGCAGATTTTGGGCACTATGGCGGATTATTTATTCGCATGGCGTGGCATAGCGCCGGTACTTACCGCGTAGGAGACGGTCGCGGCGGAGCAGGGGCTGGTATGCAGCGCTTTGCCCCGCTAAACAGCTGGCCCGATAATGTAAGCCTTGACAAGGCCCGCAGGCTGCTGTGGCCTATTAAACAAAAATATGGCAACAAAATTTCGTGGGCCGATCTGATGATATTGACAGGTAACGTGGCGCTGGAGTCCATGGGTTTTAAAACCTTTGGCTTTGGCGGTGGCCGTGCCGATGTGTGGGAAGCCGATGAGTCGGTTTACTGGGGCGCCGAAAACACCTGGCTGGGCGGCGACCTGCGTTATGCACATGGTTCGCCGGGCGTGGCCGAAGATGGCGGCGTACTGGTTTCTGACGATGATGCCGACGGCGATGTACATAGCCGCAACCTCGAAAAACCGCTTGCTGCCGTACAGATGGGTTTGATCTATGTTAACCCCGAAGGACCCGACGGCAATCCCGACCCGCTGCTGGCCGCTAAAGATATACGCGATACTTTCGGCCGCATGGCTATGAATGATGAAGAAACCGTTGCTTTGATAGCAGGCGGGCACAGCTTTGGCAAAACCCACGGTGCCGCCCCGAGCAGTAACGTGGCAGAAGAGCCTGAAGCTGCCGGTATCGAAATGCAGGGCTTCGGCTGGAAAAACGCTTATGGGTCGGGCAAAGGTTCCGATGCTATTACCAGCGGGCTGGAAGTTACCTGGACGAAGACACCTACCCAATGGAGCAACAATTTTTTTGAAAACCTTTTTGCCTACGAATGGGAATTAAGCAAAAGCCCGGCAGGCGCTCATCAATGGGTTGCCAAAAATGCTGAAGCTATAATCCCTGACGCATTTGACGGCTCAAAAAAGCGTTTACCAACCATGCTCACCACCGACCTTTCGCTAAGGTTCGACCCGGAGTATGAAAAAATATCAAGACACTTCCTCGAAAATCCCGATGCATTTGCTGACGCCTTTGCACGGGCGTGGTTCAAATTAACCCACCGCGATATGGGGCCTAAGGCACGTTACCTTGGCCCGGATGTACCCCAGGAAGAACTGCTTTGGCAGGACCCTATCCCCACTGTCGATCACGCACTTATAGACGATGGTGACGTTGCAGCGTTAAAAGCAAAGATATTGGCGTCTGGATCAAGCATATCCGAACTTGTTTCGACAGCATGGGCATCGGCATCTACGTTTCGTGGTTCCGACAAGCGGGGTGGCGCCAACGGCGGCCGTATCCGCCTGGAGCCTCAAAAATACTGGCAGGTTAACAACCCTGTTCAACTGCAAAAAGTATTGACCGCGCTGGAAGGTATTCAAAAGGAATTTAACAACGCGCAAACAGGCGGCAAGAAGGTTTCACTTGCCGATTTGATTGTGCTGGCGGGCTGTGCTGCTGTTGAAAAAGCCGCAAAAGATGCGGGGCACGACATAACTGTACCATTCGCAGCCGGACGGGCCGATGCTTCGCAGGAGCAAACTGACGTTGAATCGTTTGGTTACCTGGAACCGCTTGCCGATGGTTTCCGCAACTACCGCCGGTCGAAAGTCAAAGCGTCGACAGAGGAGTTATTGATAGATAAGGCTCAATTACTTACGCTTACCGCGCCGGAATTAACTGTACTGATAGGCGGGATGCGTGTATTGGACACCAATTTTGATGGTTCTAAACATGGAGTTTTCACATCGCGCTCTGGTCAGCTTACCAACGATTTCTTTGTGAACCTGCTGGATATGGGTACGGAATGGAAAGCGGCATCTGCCGACAGGGAAGTTTATGTCGGGAGCGATCGTAAAACAGGCGCGGTAAAATGGACCGGGACCCGTGCCGACCTGGTATTTGGTTCCAATTCGGAACTAAGGGCCCTTGCAGAAGTGTACGGAAGCGCAGACGCCGGAGAAAAATTTGTGAACGACTTTGTGGCTGCCTGGACCAAGGTGATGAACCTGGACAGGTTTGACCTGAAAGGTAAGTAACCGATAGCCAAAAAAAAAGAAAAAAAATGCAGCAGGATACCCTGCTGCATTTTTTATTTCCGTGACCAACAGAGGGCATTAGATCCTTAAGCAGGTCAACCTGGGTTTTGCACCTGTTAAAAATAAAATAGCACAACATATGGCTATTTTATCAAATATTCTAAACAATTGTCCCTTTACCGGGTTATATATACAGTAATTTAATAGTTTTAAATTAATTAGGGGAAAAGAAGCCGGAGTCGATCCGGTTTCTTTTTTTTATGCCCATCCCGTCCTTTGCAAGCTATTGCACTTAATACTGCCAAACCGTTATCTTTCGTCCAAAATACAATACTATGAGTAATATTCCTTTCCAAACCGTCGACTGGAGCGCTGTCGCCAAAACGGAGCATACCGGCGAAACAGGCACCTCATTTTGGCAAACCCTGCAATACCCCGGTCTGCGCATCCGCGTAGTAGAATACACAGCCGGTTACCTGGCCGACCATTGGTGCCAAAAGGGTCATATTGTGCATTGCCTTGATGGCGAATTTGAAAGCGAATTGCAAACCGGCGAGATCTTTTCATTAGTAGCCGGCATGACCTATATCGTATCGGACAATTTGAGTTCGCACCGTTCTATCTCAAAAAACGGCGTTAAATTGCTGATCATAGACGGGGATTTCCTGAAGAATGAGGGTTAACATGGTTAACACAATTTGATCTATTTTATTTTTAAACACCTTGGCTATCAAATACTTAAATATGAACTCACAAAAAATGTGTTAACCCTAAACATACCCTCTGTTAAAGTTGGCAGCAAGGGCCGATACATTATCAAAATATTTACAATTAGCCGTCCCTGCTTTTTTAAATTATCCCTACCTTGCTTTCACAATTATTAACCGCTATTGCTTTGTGCCCCCACACACAAGCATCATATTTAAATTCATCATGAAAAAAAACAGTCTTCTTAAACTCTCCTGCCTTATTACTTTCATTTGCCTGGCTTTTTACGCACAGGCGCAGGATTCCATCCCGAAACCACCCAAACTTGACGAAAAAGGCTGGCGCCAGCTTTTTGACGGAAAGGACCTTAATGGCTGGAAGATGGTTGGCCCGGGCAGCAGGTACGTTAAAGACGGTGTGACGGGTAGTCATGGCGGCATGGGCCTGCTTTACTGGACAAAGGAAAAATTCAGCAACTGCAAGATTCGTATTGTTTACCGGATGCAGAAATCAAACAGTAATTCCGGCGTATTTATCCGCATTCCTATCGAGCCGCGCGAACCCTGGATGCCGGTTTATTATGGTTACGAGGTACAGATAGACAATCATCCCGAAACATCCAACGAGGACGACCACCACGTTACAGGAACGCTATATTCGCTTACTACCCCCTTGGCAAAACCCGGCAAACCCGGCCCTGAATGGAACGTAATGGAAATAACCCTTGACGGACTGCGGACCATCGTCACGGTAAACGGCAAAAAGGTAACCGATTATACCGAAGGCCAGCCTGTACCCGAACGCAAATTCGATTTTGAGCCCTACCACGGTCCGCGCCCTTTAGCCGGTTATATCGGCTTGCAAAATCACGGGGACGATGATGTGGTATTCTTTAAGGAGGTAGCTGTTAAACCGCTTGCTAAAAAATAAGGATGGCCATGGAAAAAAATAAAGAAAACAAAAAAGGGATCAGTCGGGGCGAGTTCATCAAAAAAGCGGCTGTGGCAACAGCAGGGTTCTATATAGTTCCGCGTTATGTTTTAGGCGGAAAAGGCTATGTACCGCCAAGCGATAAGCTGTACATTGCCGCCGTAGGCTGCAGCGGGGAGGCTGAAAATGATATTCACCACTATGCTACCGCGCCGAAAAAGAATGCAGAAATAGCTTTCCTGTGCGATGTGGACGACCGTGGCGCCGCGCCGCGTATCAAAGAATTTCCAAAGGCAAAATTCTACCACGACTGGCGCGAAATGTTTGAGAAGGAACACAAAAATTTTGATGCCGTTACGGTGGCGATCCCCGACCATAACCATGCTATTGTGGGCCTTAGCGCCATGCAGCTAAAAAAACACCTTTACCTGCAAAAACCCCTTACGCACGATATTTATGAGGCCCGCGTGCTAACCCAGGCATCAGAAAAATACAAAGTTGTAACCCAAATGGGCGACCAGGGAGCATCCTGCGATGGTATGCGTACCCTGCGCGAATGGTTTGAGGCCGGGCTGATAGGCGATATCGAAAAGGTTTATTGCTGGACGGACAGGCCCGTATGGCCGCAAGGCATATCATGGCCAAAAACAGGTCCGGCTATACCGAAAGAATTGAATTGGGACCTTTGGCTCGGTACCGCGCAGCAAACCAACTATATTGACAACCTGGTGCCTTTTAACTGGCGCGGCTGGTGGCAATTCGGCACCGGCGCCCTGGGCGATATGGGTTGCCATATCATGGGCCCGCCGTTTAAACTGCTTGGGCTGGGCTATCCTACCGAAGTTTCGGGAAGTGCGAGCACGGTTTATCAAGGGATTTTTAAAGAAGGCATTTACCCCGAGAGCGGGCCGGTATCCAGTTCCATCAAATTTAAATTCAAGCAAAAAAACGGCAGCGACCTTGACTTGTACTGGATGGACGGTGGTATTACGCCGGAACGTTTAGAGGAACTTGATCCCGATGTAAACCAGAACGAAGCATTGGGCGATATACCAAGCGAAAATGATTTTGAAGGGTGTACACTGTTTATCGGTACTAAAGGAAAAGCATCATGCGGCTGGGGCGGCAGCCATCCGAGGTTACTACCGCTATCCCTGAATAAAGATGTTAATGTGCCGAAGAAATACCCGCGTGTTGAAGGCGACATGGACGGCCACTGGTGGCAATGGGTTGATGCGGCCATTGCCGGCTATGGCAAAATGGAGGTGGATTCGCCGTTTGTGGGCTATGCCGGGCCGTTGACTGAAACTGTGCTTATGGGCAACCTGTTGTTGCGCACCTTCGATATACAGGAAAAGATCAAATACAAAGACCCTGTTTACGGAGACCAGGAGCGTTACCAGTTTAATGGCCGCTACAAGGCACTGCAATGGGATGGCGCCAATATGAAGGTGACTAATTACGAACCTGCCAACCAATTCATTAAACGCGAATACCGAAAGGGATGGGGTGAGGTGAAGTTGTAATTTCGGAGTTACGATTTACGAATTTGGGTTTAAACGATGGCAATTCATGAGTACGCCACGCTCTAACTGGGCTGGCTACACGCGGCTGGTTGGAGGATAAATTAAAAACCAACAATGAATAAGTACAAATTATATGTCACGTTAATAACTATTGCGACTATTTGTATTTCTACTAAGCTGTTTTCCCAAAACCAGGATCAACAATTTCGATATCGTCAAATAATAAAATACCTCGATAGTGACATAGGTTTAGTTTCTCACAGTTCTAAATTGAAAAAGACTGTTTGTGGGTGCGTATACCCGTATCTTATTAAAACAAACTTTGTTTCGGTTATTGGATTGAATCTCCAGGAATTAAAAACCATAAATTCAGACAGCTTGACTAAAGCATTAGAAGACATGGACGCGCAAGCAAATGAAAAATATGAAAGACAACATTTTAACTATTTGACGACTAAAAAAGTAAAATGCTCCTATATCATTTCGTTTTCCAGGCCATGGAACAACATAGTGTACGTCGAAATGATACCATATAATCCTCAAAAAAAGACCAGTTTTGACCTAATAGAATATATGGCAACTTACATGGGAAAAATAAATAGCTACATGTTCAAATTTGCAGGGAATAAGATTGTTGATATCAAGCGCGGCGTGTACTATGTGCAGTAAATACCTGATCTAAAGCAAGTTAATAAACACTCTTTACGGCTTGTCGTAGAGAGGGTGGTCGAGCGAAGCAATGACCGGGTGAGTCAACTATGCGGCGTTGGTACTAATGCAAACCGCTGGGTCGACTCACCCCCTGCCCCCTCTCTCCCTTAGAAAGAGGGGGTCTTTGAAATCAAGGAAAAACAAACTAACCCTCTTTACCACTCGCGGTAGAGAGGGTCGACCGGCGCAGCGTAGTCGGAGTATGTTACCTATACGACATTGCCATCCACTCATCACCAATATTTATCCTACCTTAGCTTCAGATAAATTCATTCTATGGAATCCTATAACGACCTTAAGCTGGCCGTACTGATAGACGCCGATAATGTGCCTTACGTTTACGTAAAAGAGATGTTTGAGGAAATAGCCAAATACGGCACTCCCACATTTAAAAGAATATACGCCGACTGGACGAAACCCACAGTTTCGGGCTGGAAAAAGGTGCTGCTCGAGAATGCCATCACACCCATTCAGCAATACAGTTATTCCAAAGGCAAAAACTCATCGGACAGCGCTTTGATCATCGATGCGATGGACATCCTGTACACCGGTAAAGTGGATGGGTTCTGTATTGTATCAAGCGACAGCGACTTTACACGCCTTGCCACCCGGCTGAGGGAGGCTGGCATGAAAGTAATAGGGATAGGCGAAAAGAAAACACTGGCCCCTTTTATTACGGCATGCGACAAGTTCATCTATATCGAAATTCTGAAAAAAGAACGGGAAAGCCAGCCCGAACCTGATAACCGTGAGCCTTCAAAAGCTGCGCCGGAGTCGGCAGCAGGCCCCTTAAATAAAATAGATCCCGGGATCATCAAACTGATATCGGACAGCATTACCGACCTGGCCGATGAAAATGGCTGGACCTACCTGGGCGACCTCGGCAGTTTGATCATCAAAAAGAAACCAGATTTCGACCCCCGCAATTATGGTTTCGCAAAGATGTCGCCCATGATACGCAGCATTAACCGGTTTGAGATAGACGAGCGCGATACCGGCAAAAAGAATGTAAAGCATATTTACATCAGGAAAAAATAGCACTTCATACAGAATGAATATCCATGCAATACAAACCGACGGCCTTATTTTCGACCTCGACGGGACTTTATGGGACGCTTCTGAGGCTTGTACGGTGGCATGGAACCTTGCTTTAACCGAAGCAGGCGTTAGCAGCCGTGTACTTACCGCCGATAATATACGCTCCTACTCAGGCATCAAGATCGACCAGCTTTTTGAAGAGCATTTGACCTTTATCCCCAAAGAGAAACAGGGCGACGTATTCACCGCTTTCAAACAGCACGAGCCCGCACTTATGCGCTCAAGAGGCGGCGCCTTGTTCCCGGGAGTAAGGGAAACGCTGGATGAGTTAAAAAAATCGTACAGGCTGTTTATCGTAAGCAATTGCATGGCCGGCTATATCGAAGATTTTATCGAATTCTGCCAATTAGATGGTACGTTCACCGACTTTGAATCGTCGGGCAATACGGGTATGCCCAAAAGCGAGAATGTTAAAATGATCGTTGAGCGGAATGGATTAAAATCGCCTGTCTATATTGGTGATACCCTTTGGGACCAGCAAGCGGCAATTGCGGCAGGCGTGCCATTTGTTTGGGCGGAATATGGTTTTGGCAAAGCTGATAGGCCGGAATATGCCATCAATAATTTCTTTGAGCTGTCAAGCCTGATCAGATAGCCCGGCCTGCCAGCAATCCTAAATAGGTAGCTAATAACCCGAGCAATATGCTTCCTCCTGCATATAGCAGGAAAACCAGGATATGCTGCTCGCTGATCAACTCGCTGCTTTCAAGCGAAAAAGTTGAAAAAGTTGTAAATCCGCCACAAAGGCCGGTAGCCAGTAGCAATCGCCAGGTATCGGCCCGCTCACCATACCGCTCGGTATAAAATATAACAAAGCCGATAAGAAAACAACCGGCAACGTTAACTACGAATGTGCCAAAAGGAAAGTGCGAGGTTGACAGGCTATTAATGAAACGGCTTAAAAAATAGCGCATCAGGCTGCCGGCGCCGCCGCCAATGAAGATCAGGAGTATATTTTTCATGAATGATAAAACGCTGTAAAATAAAACACAAAACTCTTTATTTCGCAGGCGTCATCAGAACTGCCTTTAAGGGCCGAACGGTTCAAATAGGTGGAACACCATCACCTTGATAGTGCAATTATACATAATAGGTATATGTTTTACAAATATGCCGTTCTCACCCAATCACCTATTCTTTTAGTTTTAGACGAAATTTTGTATAATTTGCTTCTTACAACCTAATAAATAAGCCTTTATGGACGATTTCAGCAAAATATGGCGGGCGTTTTTCGCCATTGCAATTATGGGCATAGCTGTTCAGCAATTCATCTTTGCCGATATGATGGCTGTTATTATGCCACCGCATTACCCTGCATGGCTCACACCACGTTTGCTGTGGACGTCGGTCACCAGCATCGGCCTTATCGCTGCTTCCATTTGCATTTTGTTTGGGTTTAAAGGGCGTTTGGCATCACTGCTGCTGGCATTGGTATTGTTTTTATTTGTGCTGATCTTCCAGGTACCCGGCACGCAATACCCGGCGCATATTGGCTCGTGGATCAATCCTTTTAAAGAATTTGCACTCGCAGGCGGCGCGTTGGTTATCGCCGGCTCGCTGCCGGAGGATGATACCATGCCTGATTTTTTTAAACTGCTGGAAAAAGTCATTCCTTTCGGAAAATATATGCTGGCGATAACGCTGTCCACGTTCGGATCGACACATTTTATTTACCGGGATTTTTGCGCCTCGCTGGTGCCGAACTGGATACCGTTCCATTATTTCTGGTCCGACTTTGCTGGGGTGGCACTTATAGCCGGCGGACTAGGCATAATCCTCGGCGTCTTAGGGCGACAGCTGCTGTTCTTTAACAACCTTTCCAAACTGGCGGCGAGGCTGGTAGGTATCATGATATTTTTATGGTTCATTATGTTGCACGTCCCTCGTGCCATAGCCGACCCGCACACCGGAAATGGCAACGAGTGGACGAGCGTTTTCGAAGCGCTTGCGTTTAGCGGCATTGCGTTTCTGATAGCGCGGAAACAGCAACCGGTGAGTTCTTACTCATTTAAGAAGGAGGCGGCGTAAGCTATCACGGTACGATTGGGACACCGGGATACTTTCGCCATTAATAGATAATTGATGGTTTTCCAATTTTTCCACTGCAGCCATGTTTACCATATATGATTTATGCACACGGCTGAATTTAGTTAGCGGAAGTTTTTCAGACAGTTCATGTAATGTCATGCGGGTCATGATTCTTCTATCTGTGCAAAAAAGGCTGCAGTAATTGTCTTCTGCTTTGATATATAGCAATTCATCAAACCTGATCTTCACCCAGTTGTAGCCGTCTTTAACAAACAGCGATTCCGTCCGTCTTCCCTCCCCTGCTTCGATCTTCTTCTGTATGTGCATGCAAGCCTGTAAAAAGCGACTGTAATTGATCGGCTTCAGCAGGAAATCGGCAATGGCCATATCGAAGCCATTCACGGCATATTCCAGGTGTGCGGTGGTGAAAATCACCAGCACTTCCGGGTCCAGCAAACCTGCAACCTCTAACCCCGAAATGTCGGGCATATGAATATCCAGGAACACCAGGTTCACCGGGTCGCCGGTAATATAAGTCAATGCTTCTGTGGCGCTGGTGAATGTCTTTTTCAGCTCCACAAACGGCACCTTCTCCGCATGCCGCCTGATAATATCCAGCGCAACGGGCTCGTCATCTATGGCAATAGCGGTTATCATTTTACGGGTGGCAGCAGTTCTTTCAATTTGGTTCTCAATTCATCCGGTGATAAGCCTTTAGCAGCTATGCGACCATCGGGGGTTATCAAAATACTTTCGGGAATGGCCTGTACGCCGTACAACTTCACCACTTCGTTATCCCAATGTTTCAGGTCCGATACGTGCAGCCATTCCAGCCCGTCATCTTTTATCGCTTTCAGCCAGTTGGCTTTACCTGTCTTTTCATCAAGCGATATGCCCAAGATAGTAAAATTACGGCCTTTGAAATCATGATAAATTTGAACTATAGCCGGATTATTTTGCCTGCATGGCCCGCACCATGATGCCCAAAAATCAAGCAGGACATATTTTCCCTTTAATTGGGATAGCCGTACTGGTTTCCCGTCAACGTCTGGTTGCGTAAAATCCGGAGCGGCGGCACCCACTTTCAGGGTTTTCATGGAGGCCAGTTCGTAAACCATTTGCTTTCCCAATACGGTACTGCGCTGGTTTGCCGAAAGCCCGGCTAACATGCGCTCAATTTCCTTCGCATGTGCTATCGAAAGCGCATAGTTATCCTTGCCTGATAAATAACGCTCATAATCCTGCAATGCCACCAGCGAAATATAGCTTTGAGGATGCTGCACGATAAACGCTTTGAGAATAGGTACACGAGCATCCTTCAAACTATCGTCGGTGCGTTCTTCGGCTTTAAGCCTGAGGGTATCTGTTTCGGCCATCAATTTTTGGCTGATGAGTATTTGCTGGCGGTATATGTTTTTTAACCGCTGCTGAAGGATGTAATTGTCTTTGTTGATGGTTGACAGTAAAAATTTTGCATCAGCGATATTTTGATCTGCAATTATTACAATATTTCCCGGATGGATATAAAACCGGAGCGCATCGGCGCCGGAGGCTTTTCGTTTGAAAATGGCGCTTATCCCCTGCCCGGAATCATCGAACACGAGTGTGGCATTCACCGGCTGTGAAGTATGCCCGGTAAATTTGAAGTTGCCGGTTATAAGTGTTGCCGAATCGATATACTTCTGTCCTTCAAATTGGTAAAGCAGGTAGGCTTTAGTGTCTGTAGCAATCCGGTTGGCTTTAACAGTGATTGTAAAAATGGCATTGTTTGAGTTGCGTTGCGCAAGCGCTGCCATGCCGAATAAGATCAGCAGCAGGGTAAGTATGTTGTTTTTCATGATGGTTAGTTGAGTTGCAGGTTAAGTTTTACGCTGAAGGCATTCCCGGTATTTTCAGTTTCCAGGCTGTGCTTCCCTTTGTACAACAGGTCAAGCCGCTTGCGGGTAAGGCCGATTCCGCTATTAGTGCCTTTTGTTTCAGCGAAGGCGCTAATGCTGTTATGCACCTCCATATTAAGCCGGTTGTTTTCGATTGTTATCAGCACCCGGATAAAGCTCTGCTTATCGGTACTGACGCCATATTTGAAAGCATTTTCAACAAAGGGTATCAGCAGCATTGGCGCTATCCTGGCTGGTTTGTTATCCGAGCCGATCTTAAGTTCAACTTTATGCCGATCGCCTGCCAGCTGCCTTAATTGCTGCAAACTAAAGTAGTTGCGGATGAAATCCAGCTCATCTGCGAGGGGCATAAAGTTCTCTTGCATACCCGCCACAGTATAACGCATCATTCCCGACATCATATCGATACCTTCGGCAGTGCGTGGGGCATTCTCCTGCAATGCTGTGCCGTAAAGGTAGTTGAGCGTGTTGAATAGGAAATGAGGGTTCAACTGCTGCTTTAGCAAATGCAGCTCGCTTTGCGAACCCTTCAGGCGCACGTTCATACTGTATAGGCGCTGGTGAAAAAATTCGCGCAGCAGGCCGTAACCTATCGCGTAAGCAAAAAAGGCCACGCCAGGCTCTACATAATCATGCGGAAATTTGTTCTGCGCCCCGTCGGTATTGATAAATTGGGTAAAGAACAGCATAACCGCCGCCGTAAAAATTGCACCAGCAATAAAATACGCAAGGTGCCGCTTTTTAAATACAAACCAATAGTTCAGTTCTACCAGTAGTACAAACGGCACCAGGAAGAAATAATCAAAACGGTGCAAATTGTGCTCGGCCAATTGTTGCCCTATGGTTACCGCGCTGCCATCTTTGTTAAGGGTATACAGCCCCCACAATTGCCCTTTATAGAAATATATAAAGCTGAACCAGCCGTTAAGCAACAGCCATAACAGCAGCACATGTACGCACCAATTCAATAAAAATTTCCTTGCCTTCATATTGTTCGTATTTGTATGAATCAAAGAAATGCGGCAAAAATCTGATGACCAAATAAATGTGGCAAAACGGCTGTTTCATGGGGTGAGCAGTGCTATATGCTTATTTCAATTCATTGTTGATTTAATATTAAATTCGCCGGGCCGCAATAATCCTGTTACAACGCACATGGCATATTGATTTTAAAACAAGTACTTGCTACTTTTAAAAAATGAAGAAGTGCTTGTTTTTATTCCTGCTTTTACCTTTTGGCGTAAAGGCGCAAAGCGTAACCAACCAGAACCTGTTCGACACCATCCCATTTATTCCGGAGCATACCCCGCAACGGATTGCTCAATTTGCGAAAGAACCTATAGTAACCGGCAAAATTATGTTCCTTGGCAACAGTATTACCGAAATGGGTGACTGGAAAAAGGTATTGAATGATACTACCGTCATTAACCGTGGTATCGGCGGCGATATCACGTTTGGCGTGCTGAAACGAATGAAGGACATTACCGACAGGCAGCCCTCAAAAATCTTCATCCTGCTGGGCATCAACGACATTGGCAGGGATATACCGGATGTGGTAATTGCTGATAATTATCTGAAAATAGTGCGCGAGATACATGCCAAATGCCCGCAAACTAAGGTTTATGTGCAAAGTGTATTGCCGGTAAACCCTACCCTGCCGCGCTTTCCGCAACATTATGATAAAGAGGAGCATGTGCTGGCTTTGAATAAATTACTAAAAGCAAACGCGGTAATAGGAGGCTACACCTATGTCGATATTTTTCATCTTTTTACTGATGAAAATCAGCGGCTGATAGCCAAATACACTTACGAGGGCCTGCACCTGAAGCCAGAAGCTTATGTGATATGGACCGATTACCTGAAGAAAGAGGGTTACCTTTGATCAATAACCGGGATTCTGTTTTAATTTCCCTCCGCTTAGTGTGATCTCAGTCAATGGTATCGGGTACACCTCACTTTTGCCGGTGGTAAACTTTGCGGAAGTTAGTTCCATAGGGCTTTGCGTACCTGAACCAAGCGAGGTTTTTTCATGAGCGATATAGGCATTCAATATGCCGGCCATATACCCGCTGCCGGCCGGTCCACCATACAAACCATCCCAGCGCTGCAGGTCGAAAAAGCGGTGTCCTTCCATACCCAGTTCTATCATACGCTCAAAATAAACCGCTTTGCGCGCATATGACTGGCCACCTGCCGTAAACCCGGTTGACGGGTTACCGCCGGCAGCACCATAAAGCCCGACTTTATAATTAGCGGCTGGCGCAGTGGTATAACCACTCATTGGGTTTGCCGGGTCCTTGTAAGTGTGCACCCATCCGGTGGGGTCAGCAGCCCTGGAACGCACCATATTCACGTAATCTTCGGCCTTTTGGAGGCTGCCTGTTTCAACTTCCACTTCGGCGGCCCACAACAGCACATCCGCAAAGCGTATGGCATTGTAGCTGTTTGATGTTGCCTGGTTAGTCGCCCATCCGCCATAATTCTCGGTTGTTGCCGCTTGCGCAGCCTGGTAGTACACCGTTTTGATATTAACGTATGGCCCCGAGGTTGCCTGGCTGGCATTTGCACCGCCGCTCCACGTATCACCCGGCATCAGGCCCCAATCCAGGTAAGGTATACCACGCCTGCCGACAGACCAATCGAGCCGCGAATCCAAAGTAGCAATAGTTGGCACAAAAGCCGCAGAGGCTGCCAGCCCTTCGTCGTTTTTCAGGTCGGAAGCATCGTAGGTGTCCAGCAGGGGCAAACCGGTATTCGCATCGGTTTTGAAAGCATTTACAAAACTGAACGATGGTTTAAAAAATCCGCAGCAGGCAGCAGGACCCGCCGTAGGGAAATTAAGTATATCTCCCGCATTGCCATTTTGTCCCTGCGTTCCATCGTGCACATACGCCTGTATCACAAATACGCCTTCCGGCCCGTTCTTCGTAGATGGGTTAAAATTGTCGGCATAACGCCCCAATGCATATTTTGCACCGCTTGATGTGACGCCGTTCGTGATAAGGTCGGCCAGCAGCGGCTGCGCCTGGGTGTATTTGTGATCGAACATAAATGTTTTTGCCAGGAACGCCTCTGCCGCATATTTATTGGCACGGCCAATTGACGCCTGGGTAGCGGGCAAAGCAGCCATTGCTGCACTGAAATCGCCTTCTATTTTATCCCATATCGCCCCGGTATTGGTGATGTTTTTATAGCCTTTGTCATAAGCAACCGTCTCGTCGATATAAGGTACGTTATGCCATATTTTAGCAAGCTCAAGCTCGAAAAAACCGCGAAGGAATCTTGCTTCGGCGGTAACCTCAGCCATTTCAGCCGCACTAAGCGAGCCATCCTTAACCAATGGTAACTGCTTAAGCACCGTATTGGAGTAATAGATCCCCTGCATAGTGGTTTGCCATTTAGGGTCCAGCCAGGTGTTATCAGGGGTTTCTATATAATTATTAAGAGCAAAGGCATCCCCCTGGTCGGTTATATTACTGCCACGGTAGGCATCGCCACCGGCTACGCTTCCATACATCCAGTTATCGGTACCGGTGGTCCAGGTTGCCGTGGGTTGCCCGGTGTAAGTACCATCAAGCAGGCCATAAGCATTGATCAGAAGGTTTTCGACACCGGCTCTGGTCTTTGGCGTATTGGCAAGCAACGAATCGGCCTGGTTTGGATCTGAAAGTTTAACCTTTGGTTTTTTACACGTAACAGCAATGGCTGCCAACATAAGAAAAGCAAGAACAACTAACTTATTCTTCATAACATTATTAAATTGAGCATCAACGGTTGTAGCTGGAAAAGAAAGGTTTACCTATCAAATATAACAATTTTACCAGACTTGCAAAAGATGTCTTTCGTGTAACATAAGCCATCGTTTCAGGTCTAAATAAAAAACATTATCATGACCAAAGAATCATTTTCACTAAACGGCGAAAACCTCCTAAAAAAGGTAAAGGAGCTGATCTCGGAAGGCAATGTACGCAAGATCACGATCAACGATAAATCGGGAAAAGAACTGGCCAGTTTTCCGCTGACCGTAGGTGTAGTTGGCGCCCTGTTATTGCCTACCATGGCTGCGGTTGGCGCGATTGCCGCGCTGGTTACCGAATGCACAATTACGGTTGAGCGCGAAGAGGAGCCTGAAGTGCAACAATAAAAAAGACTTACGAAATTTAAAATTTCGTAAGTCTTTGCGCCTCAATTATTTAATCAGCGGGCTGCATCCTGCTGGTTATCGCCAGCCTGTTCCATGCGTTGATAGCAATGATTGCTGTTAGTACCTGCGATACGTATTTCCGGCCCAGTAAAGTTTCCGCTTCCTCGTATGTTTTGTCGGACACACCGTGATTGCTGATCAATGTCATTTCTTCGGTCAAAGCTAAAATAGCTCTTTCTTCGGGCGTATAAAGCTCAGTTTCGCGCCATGCATTCAATAAATAAATACGTTTTTCGGTCTCCCCGGCTGCCCTTGCGTCCCTGGTGTGCATATTGATACAGTAGGCACAGCCATTGATCTGCGATGCCCTGATCCGGATCAACTCAGCGTGTGTTTGATCGATCCCTGTGGTTTTTAAATAATTTTCTAAACCCATTATGGCTTCGTATGCCTTGGGTTCAACGCCAACTCTTTTGCTCATGACTTTAAAGATTAAATGTTGAGACAAAGGTCCGCTGTCCCGGGGACAAAAAAGTTAATCGTAATTAATTAATGTTAGTCCGAAAGTTGGAAAGACCGGAAGTCCGAAAGACGGGTACCGGGCTTTCCGTGCTTTCGGACTTATTCGGACTTATGCGGACTTCCTGACTTCTTTCCCCTTATCTTACTTAAAAATTGCGGCGTGAAACCAAGATAAGACGCCAGCATGTATTGCGGAATACGCTGAACGAAACCGGGGAACAGGCTCACAAAATGGCGGTAGCGTTCTTCATCGGTCTGGTCACGGAAGTATTCCAGCCGCCGCATCGTAGCGGTGAAAGCCTTTTGCAATATCAGGCGAAAATAGCGTTCCATTTTTGGCACTTTTACCAATAAGTCGTCCAGCGCTTTTTTATCCAGGCTGATCACCTCTGAATCCTCAATTGCCTGCAGGTAATAACTGGACGGCTTACCGGTCTCCAGGCTGCTGTAATCTGTTATCCACCAGTTTTCGATACCGAACATGGTGATCTGTTCCTGCCCGTTGCGGTTGATGAAATACAGGCGCATGCAGCCTTTCCCTACAAAATAATTGGCACGGCACGTTTCACCGGGCTGCAAAAGAAAGCCTTTCTTTTTTACGGAGACCGTTTTAACCGCCGCAATTATTTCTTCCGATTCGGCTTCGGTCAGCCGGACAAATTTATTGATGTGGGTAATAAGATCATTTACCATTCGCTCAAATATAACGCGCCTGGCTCTTTGAAGAAGAGAGCGGGCGGGTGCTGTAACAAAACTAATACATTCCGCAATCCTATAGTTATTTTTTAATTTCGTTGTCATGAAGATCGCAGCATTATCCATAGGTTTCGCCACCGCAGTTTTATTATCGGCGACATTATGCTCCGCCCAGGGCACTAATCAAACAAAAGATCCCGTTATTGACCAGATCATACAGGAAGAAAACAGCAACTCACAGCTTGAAACACTTGCGCATCAGCTATTCGACGGTATAGGTCCAAGGCTGGTCGGTACGCCCCAGATGCAAAAAGCGGGCGATTGGGCGGTGGCTAAATATACCGGTTGGGGCATCAGCGCCAAGCAGGAAAAATGGGGCGACTGGCGGGGCTGGGAACGTGGCGTTTCGCATATCGACCTGGTTTACCCGCGCGAAAAATCGCTGGAGGGAATGCAATTGGCCTGGAGCCCCGGCATGGGCAAAAAGACGGTTACCGCTGAGTTAGTTATTATACCCGACCTGGCTGACAGCAATGCGTTTAAGGCCTGGCTGCCCAATGTGAAAGGCAAATTTGTGATGATATCCATGTGCCAGCCAACCGGCCGGCCCGATTATAACTGGACTGAATTTGGCACGAAAGAATCATTTGAAAAAATGAAGAAAGAGCGTACTGCTCAAACCGAAGCCTGGCGCGACCGCCTGCGTAAAACCGGGCTTACCAACAAAACTTTGCCCGTGGCACTGGAGAACGCCGGCGCGGTTGGCGTAGTGATCAATAATTGGTCGAATGGTTTTGGAGTAGATAAGATATTCGGCGCGTATACTAAAAAAGTACCGACCATTGATATCGGCCTTGAAGATTATGGTATGCTTTACCGCCTGACCGAATCGGGCGACAAGCCGAAGATCAGCGTGCATTGCGAATCAAAGGAGCTTGGGCCAATGCCCACCTTCAATGTGGTTGGCGAAATAAAGGGCACTGAAAAACCGAATGAATATGTCATACTTTCGGCCCACTTCGACTCATGGGACGGTGGCACCGGCGCTACCGACAATGGGACAGGCACGATAACGATGATGGAAGCCATCCGCATCCTGAAAAAAGTATATCCAAATCCAAAAAGAACCATCCTGATATGCGATTGGGGAAGCGAGGAAGAAGGGCTAAATGGTTCGAGGGCGTTCGTGGAAGATCATCCCGAAATTGTAAAAAATGTACAGGCATTATTTAACCAGGATAACGGAACCGGGCGCATCGAGAACATTTCGGGCCAGGGATACCTTAATTCTTACGAATACATCACACGCTGGCTGTCGAAAGTGCCGGCTGAATATAAAACCGACCTCAAGACAAGTTTTCCCGGCGCGCCGGGCCGGGGCGGGTCTGATTTTGCCTCATTCGTAGCGGCAGGCGCTCCGGCTTTTTCGTTAAGCTCGCTCAACTGGTCGTATGGCATATACACCTGGCATACCAACCGCGATACTTATGACAAAATTGTATTCGACGATGTGCGGAACAACGCCATCCTTACAGCAATTTTGGCTTACGAGGCCTGCGAGGACCCTGCAAAGACGTCGAACGAAAAAAGCGTGCTGCCTATCGATACGAAAACGGGCCAGCCCGCGAATTGGCCGGAGCCGGTTAAAGCCAACAGGCACGGCGGGTTTGATTGACAACCTCTAACCCGATAGCTATCGGTCTCCCCTTGTAGGGGAGATTTTTTTTAAATAATCCATTTATGGGCCCTTACCTTTTGGAGAGGGCTTTTATTTTGTTCGACAGTAATTACTTTAGGCTAACTTCTAATGCAGCGGCTGTGAGTGCACTTACCTCGCCGTCCGGGTTCAGTCCGACGGAATCCTGGAAAAGTTTTACCGCGTTAAAGGTGCACTCGCCGAAAATGTTGTCCACCCCGTCGGTATCAAAACCGCGGTGGTTCAGGGCCGCTTGTATCTTTCCCACATCAGGCGACACCATATACGGGTGCATCAGCCTGTAAATGATAATAGACGGCGGCGTGTAGGGAATGACCGGGTTTGGTTTATAGTTTACGCCCGGCACCAGCACGCCCATGTCCCACCGGCGCCCGTCAACTACGGAGTTGGTAATCCCGTCGGCTTTGCCATGTGCCTCTACAGTTCCGCCGTTCCCGTCCGATACGGCTATATGGCCCACATCACCATTTCCGGCAAACCGGATGATGGCCGCTCCCGGCGTAGCCTTGGCCTCTTCAACCGTAATGATGCGGCCGAGCGTATTGGCATCCCGGGCCCATTGGCTGCTATAGGTTTCGTAAGTATGCGGATCGCCCTGGTTATTCTCACAACCGTAAAGTAGCCCGAAAACCTGGTAATAAAGCCATGATACAAACTCGGTGCAATCCCAGGGTCCTTTGTAATTGCCGTCATCCTTAGGCACATGCACCCCTAATTGGTAGGGTTCTCCAACGTGCTTGTCGCCTAACAAAATGATATCGTCGCCAGTCATTAAGTATGCTTTACTTAATAAAGATAAATATTTTTTATTTCTGCCGACCAAAATACAATTTCTGCCCCTTTCAACTCAAACTCCGGCGACATTCGATAAACATTTCCCATTAAGTAAAACATAATATCCGTATTAAATATTAGTTAATATATAGCCGATACAAATTTCAGATGCCATGATACCAACAGAAGACCCCCCGTTTTATTTTTCGGTTAATCATATCATTAAACCGCATGCCTCAAAACTTATTTACGGTATTCGCTACCACGAGGCGGAATATTTTATATTAAAGACCCACGGTACAAACGATTGCGAACAACTGGATAGTAATGCAGCTTTAAAGCCGGAAATAATGGAAAAGATATGCAGCGTCATCTCCGCTATTGAACAGGATTACAAAAAAGCACCGCCATTAGAATTTATTAACATCGAAATATTTAATATCCTGGCAAGGAGCAGGGAAAATGATGGCTCTGACAACGCAGACAGGTATGTTTGATTTTTGCTTTAGCTCAATATCTCGGCTATTTCAGCAAAACCCTTTTCCCGGGCAAGGTCTGCCGGAAGCTTACCGCCTTCCATGCGCGCTTCGGTTGATGCGCCATGCTCAAGCAGTAATATCAATAGCTCAAGATTGCCATTCTGCGCTGCTGAATGCAAAGGGGTAGCGCCTGCCTGCTGGCGTACATTTACCTGCGCGCCATTGTCCACCAGCATGCGGACAATTTCGGTATAATTCCCCGCTGCGGCCGAATGTATGGGGAATACGTTAAACCCGTTATTTGAGGGTAAATTTACGTCGGCCCCTTTCAGCACCAGGTAACGGGCCACTTCGAATTGCCCGAAATAACAGGCCAGCCCCAGCGGTGTAAATCCGTCGTCGGCATAATCATTTACCGCTTCGGGATGGGTATAAAGCAGGTGTGCTACTACGTCGAACTTGCCTGCAGCCGAAGCCTCGAACAGGCTGATATCCTCTACATATTTCAGCAGCAGCGCTGTAACCTCGGGCTTTTTATAATAACAGGAAAGCATTAAGGGCGAAACCTGGGCCGAGGTTTTCGCTTTGGCAAGCGCCGGATTTTGCTGCAACAGGCTAACCAGGCTGTTCAGGTCGGCTGCAGCTATGTATTCTTCCAGTAATTCCACGCTCATACCCCAATATTACTAAAAAATCAGGCACAAACAGGGCATGCGTTAATAACTTGACGAATGTGGAAAAAACCTATGCATAATCACTCATCGCTGATCACCAATCATAATTCGCCTGTAATTTATTCTTCCAATATTTGTTTAATCTGCTAACTTTACGGTTGCGTTTTAACGCGCTCATGTAAAGGATGCCGGCTAAAGGAAACCAATTCAAAACAAACACTTTAAGGGACGATAGCAAACCCGACCGTTCCTCGTCAAAAAGCGAAAAGGAAAAGCCATCTAAGCAAAAACAGGACAGGCAGCCGCCGTTTAACTTCAAAGACGGGCGCGCTACCAAGATCCTGGGCTTGTTTTTGCTCATTTTATCGGTGTTTTTTCTTATTGCGTTTACATCGTACCTGTTTACCTGGCAGGAAGATCAAAGTTACGTATCTGTTGCCAACGGCGGCTGGCACAACCTGTTCAAAACCCAGCAGGAACTCATCGACAATGGCATCAAAAACCCGGTTGTCGAAAACTGGCTGGGTAAATTTGGCGCCCTCCTCTCGAACCAGTTTATTTTCCAGTGGTTTGGCATAGCTTCTTTCCTGTTCGTATTCGTATTTTTCATAGTCGGTTACCGGCTGCTTTTCAAGGTAAGGCTTTACCCGGTTGGCAAAACATTGGGTTATTCGCTGTTCCTGCTTGTTTTTGTATCGGTAACGCTTGGTTTTTTTCATGCCTTTGTAAGCGATGTTCCGCATTTCCTGGAAGGCAACTTCGGATTTTGGACCAACCGCCTGATGGATGCACAGGTTGGCCGGACAGGTGTTGCCGGGCTGTTGATATTTGCCGCGCTTACCGTATTGATCATTGCCTATAACATCGACTTCCGTTTGCCAAGGTTAAGGGCCAAAAAACTGAATGATGATATAGTTGAAAATTTAGTGCCCGAAGCAGTTGAATTGGAGGACGATTTCCGTTCGCGCCCTATCGAGTGGCAAAAGAACGGCAATCAAATGAAGGATGAGCCGGTAAAGGCTGAACCGCTGGACGTGGTAAAACCCGAGCCTGTATTTCATGAACCGGTAGTTTTAAAGCCCGACACATCGACACATGAGCCAGAGTCTGAAGATGAAATACCGCTCACCATCGACACTGCCCGCCCAACCAATATATTGAACATTGAACAGGCCGACGACGATAAGGCAAAAGGTCTTGTCGATCAGTTCGGCACATACGACCATAAACTTGAACTGGCTTCCTATAAATACCCTTCGCTTGACCTGTTAGAGAATTACGGATCGAACAAGATCACGGTCAATTCGGAGGAGCTAGAGGCAAATAAGAACAAGATCGTCGAGACCTTAAATCACTATAACATCGAGATCGACAAAATAAAAGCTACCATTGGGCCGACGGTTACGCTGTACGAGATCATACCGGCGCCGGGTGTGCGTATCTCCAAGATCAAGAACCTGGAGGATGATATCGCGCTTTCGCTGGCTGCATTGGGTATCCGTATCATTGCCCCTATGCCGGGCAAAGGCACTATCGGTATCGAAGTGCCAAATCAGAACCCCGAGATGGTTTCCATGCGCTCCATACTGGCTACGGATAAATTCCAGAACACCACAATGGACCTGCCTATTGCTTTAGGTAAAACCATATCCAACGAAGTTTTCATTGCCGACCTGGCCAAAATGCCCCACCTGCTGGTAGCGGGCGCTACGGGCCAGGGTAAATCGGTCGGTATCAACGCCATATTAGTATCATTACTTTACAAAAAGCATCCGGCCGAATTAAAATTTGTGCTCGTCGACCCGAAAAAGGTCGAGCTGACTTTATTCCGCAAAATAGAGCGCCATTTCCTGGCAAAACTGCCCGATGAGTCCGACGCTATCATAACCGATACCAAGAAGGTGGTAAATACGCTCAATTCGCTTTGTATCGAAATGGACCAGCGTTATGACCTGTTGAAAGATGCCGGGGTGCGTAACCTGAAAGAATACAATACTAAGTTCATCAACCGCAAAATAAGCGAGCCGGAAAAACACCGCTACCTGCCCTTTATTGTGCTGGTGGTAGATGAGTTTGCCGACCTGATGATGACTGCCGGCAAAGAAGTGGAAATGCCGATAGCGCGACTGGCGCAGCTGGCCCGTGCGGTGGGCATACACTTGGTTATTGCTACGCAAAGGCCATCGGTAAACATTATTACGGGTACCATAAAAGCCAACTTCCCTTCAAGGCTTGCCTTCAGGGTATTGTCGAAGATCGACTCGCGTACCATCCTGGATGCGGGCGGCGCCGACCAGCTGATCGGGCGCGGGGATATGCTGCTTTCGACAGGGAGCGACCTGATACGCCTGCAATGCGCCTTTGTTGATACGCCTGAAGTTGAAAGAGTATCCGACTTTATCGGGAACCAACGCGGCTACCCGACCGCGCTTCTATTGCCCGAATACGTAGGCGAAGGCGAAAGCAGCAGTGCAAAGGATTTTGATCCTGCGGACCGCGACCCGATGTTTGAAGAAGCTGCCAGGCTGGTAGTTATGCATCAGCAAGGCTCCACTTCGCTTATCCAGCGTAAGCTGAAATTGGGCTATAACCGCGCCGGGCGTATAATCGATCAATTGGAAGCTACAGGCATTGTCGGCCCGTTTGAAGGCAGCAAAGCCCGTGAGGTGCTGTTCAGCGACGAATACAGCCTGGAAAGGCACCTGGAAACCATTCAAAAAACAATTTGATATTAAACCCTGTTCACCAGTCGCGGTCTGAACTATAGTTGACCATTGACTAATGACCAATAATTATGACGAAGAAAATATTTGCATCTACCCTGGCAATTTTGTTAACCTTAAACATCGCGTTTGCCCAAAAAGACGCGGAAGCAAAAAAGATATTAAGCGCGGTTAGCAAAAAATACAGCAGGTATAACATTATTAAGGCTGATTTTACCTTTTCCCTGGAAGACCCGCAGGCGCAGATGAATGATACCCAAACGGGGACGCTGATATCGCAACCTAAAGCCAATAAGTTTAAAGTGACCATTTACGACCCAAAGGAAAAAAAAGCTACCGTAGTACAGGAAATTATCAGCGATGGCAAAAGCCAATGGACCTACAATAAAAAGGATAAAGAAGTGGAATTGAACGATGTGGACCATAGCGACGATAACCTGAACCCTGCCCAGATATTCACCATTTATGAACACGGTTACAAATACGTTTATAATGGCGACGAAAAAATAGACGGCAAATTATGTCAAATAATTGATCTGACGCCGGATGACTCGAAAAAGCAATTTTTTAAAGTACGCCTGACGATTGACAAGACCAAAAAAGCCATATACAGCGCTTTGATATTCGATAAGAATGGCAGCCGCTATACTTATACTATCCGCAGCCTCACATCCGAACCAAAAACGCCCGAAAGCACATTTACCTTTGACAAAAAAGATCATCCGGGTGTGGAAGTAGTGGATCTGCGATGAACCAGGGATAAGTTAGCCTTGCTGAGGAGAGAAGATAAGATTTAGATCTGATCCTGAACGAAATTAAAAAACATATCCCACAACTAAATATTTAATTTTCAAAAACTGACGCATTGGTCAGCAATAAAATATTCGGTTGCGGGATAAATTTAACGGATGCCGGCTTACTTCGTAAAAGTCAGCCGCTCATAACGTTGTCCGGCAGGGGTACTCACATTTGATGTAAGAACCAGGTTATTATCATCAATAGTTGTAACGATGAATGGGTATGAATTACTTTGGCCGGTTACCACATTACCATTTTGGCTATAGTACAAATTCGTCCATGAAACCTGCAAATTGAGGGATGAAAGCGTATATATCGCTGTATCGACAAGATTACCCGATGTTATGTGGATATACAGGTTACTGTATTTTGTGAACTTAAAATGATCGCCATCCACACCCGTGTAAACATTACTGGCCCCATTTAAAAAAACGGAGTCCTTCTTCAGGTTCCAGTTACCAACTATTAAGGTGCTGCCAACAAGTGTGGTACTGGTATCCACCTTTACAGGTGTAGTAGGTGTAACCGACGTCTTCCCACAGGAAAAAATAGTTATTGTGATAAGAGCAATGGCAACTGTTAAGAGTAAAGTTTTCATAATTTGGTTATTAAATAATTGTAAACGTATAAATGTAGTTTCTATTTTGATATTTATTAAAATATTATCACCCGGAAACAGTCAAATTTGGACGGGTGATAATGATATATCATACATTACGGCTATTATTGGCTTTATGCTACAAAGGAATTAATAAAATAATTTCTTTTATTCATTCCCGGCCTTTTGCCTTCTTTCCATCACCTCTCGCCAGGTGGTAAGAATATAACCGTTCTTTTTCAAAAACGTCCTTAAGCGGGGGTCGAGCATAGCCATCAGGTCGCCTTTTCGTTTTTTGCTTTCTTTGCAAATATACTGGAAGTTAGGCGACGGGTTGGTGCAGTGCATGATCACCATTGTCAGGCCCGGACTAAGCCGGCCTATGCTTTCGATATAATGATCGGTGTACCATTTTTGTATCTCGGCATCGGTTTTATGGTCAATATCCGGCATTTGCCAGTCGTAGCTCGAATTGTGCAGATCGTCGAGCACGGGCAGGCCGTTCTTCCATATCATGGCGCCAATATCTTTGGCCCCGGCAAGTTCTGCCGGGTCTGGTATGGTCATACCTTCTTTGTATGTTCCTTTTTTCTTCATATCAGCTACCACCGCAGCTTTGGCCTCGGCTTTGTAAAAAGTGTCATCTCCGCCGGGGAACATCACCGGAATCTGTGTTTCAATTCCCAACCGGATGTACTTTTCCATAAAGGCTTTTTTCGCAAATAGTGTCCCCATGTGCGAATCGAGATGTGTGGGTTTAAAACCCATGGACAGCGCACGATCCAATTGGGCGCGTATCTCCTTATCCACCTCGTCGCCCGATGCACTAAAGTAAACCGCCGCCACCGCAGGATAGAAGCTTCCCTGTTTATCAACAAGGCCGGGTACAGCCGCTTTGCCTGCCAATGGCCCCCAGCGGTAATTCTCCCACTCGGATGTAAGCGTCAGGTGAAGGCCGGCATCCAGATCGGGGTGTTCCTTAATATATTTCACTATCTCAGGCACCCAGGGACAGGGCATCATCACACTGGTAGAGGTAGCTACGCCCTTTCCGGTTGCTTGTTCGACACCATCGTTTGAATCGTGCGACATGCCGGCATCGTCCACGTGCAGTATCAATACTTTAGCACCCTTGGGCCAGCCAAGCTTTTCGGCATAGGTTTTGGCTTCCTGCGCAAAGGTGTAGATACCGGTTGTTAAGAGCAACAGGGTAAGGAGAAGCTTTTTCATAAAGGTTATAATTGGGAAATAAATATAAGCTTTTGAGTCGGGAAATTATAGTCCGCCTCCTTTGGGAGGAGATATAGGTTGAGGCAAATCACACAAATTTCTTTAGCTTTATCCCGTTCATGAGCAGACTGCAATTCAAAGATAAATGGATATTAGTTACCGGCGCATCGTCCGGGCTTGGCGAGGAAATAGCGCGGCAACTGGCAAACCGCCATGGCGCTAACCTTATTTTGCTGGCGCGAAGGAAAGATAAGCTCGCACAGTTAAAAGCCGAATTGGAAACGCAAGCCAGTGTCAAAGTTAAAGTGATAACAGCCGATCTTTCCAAATTGGAAGATGTTGACCATGCGCTGGATGAAATTTTGAAAAGCGGCGACCTTTACGGCGCTATCCTTAACGCCGGGATAACCTATTTTGGCAGGCACGAGGAACTGGGCTGGGACGACTTCCAAACAATGCTGCAAACCAACGTAAATGCTGTAGCAAGGATGACCAACCGGCTAACTTTCGAGTTTGAAAAAACCGGCAAAGAAGGCGGCATCCTCATCGTATCCAGCATGGCGGCGATATTCCCGGTGCCTTACCAGGCTGCATATTCGGGCACCAAAGCATTCATTTTGAGTTTCGCCACTGCACTATCGCACGAATTGAAAAATCGAAATTTCTCCATTACGGTATATACTCCCGGCGGCATTGTTACCGAAATGACCGCAGGCGAAAAATTCAATGATCTGAAAAGCTGGCTGATGCCTGTGGACCAGGCCGCTAAAGAAGGGATAGATGCATTTGTTAAACGGAAACTGGTACATATCCCTGGCTTTATGAACCGTGTTGGCGGCTTTTTTATCAAATTTTTACCGAAAGGATTTGTAATGAAGCAAATGAGCGGAGTATACAGGAAATCGCTGGATAAGGCCGAAAAAAAATAACGCGTCTAACCTCTCACCGTGCCGACTCACCCCGGCATTGCTTCGCTCGCCGACCCTCTCTGCTGCAGGCAGCAAAGAGGGTTGTTTCTGAACCGAAGAGCTCCGTCTTTACTTGCTGATCAATAGCTAAAAACGGTTGGTTACTTGTTTTACAGCCCTCTTTACATCAAAGGCGGAGAAAGAGCCGACAAGCGGCTTAGCGATGTCGGGGTGAGTCCATTGCTGACCGCGGCGCTAAGTAGTGTACCGAAAATAAAACATCCGCACTTCATAAATTCAAAATATTTTAAAAACTAACGCCCCGAATCTCACATCTCAAATCTATTCTTGCTATTTTTGGGACACATGCTTACGCTAACTACCCATACGCTTGAAAAACTGGAAATCTTACTCCGCAGCGCAGGGTATAAAGTGCGGTACGAGAAAGGCAACTTTAAAACCGGCGCGTGCATGTTGCTGAGCAGCAAGGTTATTGTAGTCAACAAATTCTCCAACCTCGAAAGCAAGATACACGCCATTGTTGAGCTGGTGCGCGAACTGGACCTTGATTACGACCTGCTCGACGATAAACAGATAACCTTCGTTCAACAAATAAAACAAACCCGGCTGCAACTGTGACCATTACTTTTTTAGGAACCGGAACTTCGCAGGGTGTACCTGTTATAGCCTGCAATTGCGAGGTGTGTACCTCGCCCGATCCGCGCGACAAGCGGCTGCGGTCGTCAATTATGGTCGAGGCCCAAGGAAAGGTGATCGTGATCGATTCGGGACCCGACTTCCGCTACCAGATGCTGCGGGCAAAAGTGAGGCACCTGGACGCCATTGTTTTTACGCACGAACATAAGGACCATATCGCCGGTATGGACGATATTCGCGCTTTCAACTATCGCCAGGAATCGGCCATTGATGTCTACGCCACCACACGTGTGCAGGAAGCGCTGAAGCGCGAGTTTTCCTATGTTTTTGCCGAAATGAAATACCCGGGCATACCGGAAGTGAACCTTAAAACCATCGACCTGAAACCATTTTCGATAGGTGATATCCAGTTCAGGCCTATAGAGGTGATGCACTACAAACTGCCTGTACTGGGTTTCCGCATTGGCGATTTTACTTATATCACCGACGCCAAAACTATCTCAGAAGCCGAAAAACAAAAAATAAAGGGGACAAAAATATTGGTCATCAACGCGTTGCAGATAGAGAAGCATATTTCCCATTTCACATTTGTCGAAGCTATCGCTTTCGCCAAAGAGATCGGCGCCGAAAAGACCTATTTCACACACATCAGTCACCGGTTGGGGCGACATGAGTCTATCCTCGGATTACTTCCAAAAAACATCACCCTGGCTTACGACGGCCTGGTGCTGGAAGTGTAACTTACAGGCTTACCAAACTTACCCTGTCAATTGTCGCTTTACAACGTTGGTGACTGCCTTTATTGCGAACGTCAACTCTTCCGCGGATAACTATCGATTTATTGTTCAACCGGGTAAATTGCCCGTCGTTATACTCAAAAAGCCCATGGTGCGTACCGGCAAGATACAAGGGGCAGTCAGGGTTAAAATTCACCCAGAGTGCGTTGCCTGCTGTAGTATTGATCAATGTTTGGTCATTGAATAAGGCGGACAGTTCCTTCCCTTCTTCGTATTTGCCCGAAACTTCGATGTATTGCTGGTCGTAATTTTCGATACTGTCCATCAGTTTGCTGAAACTTACTTTCTTGAAAGCGACGCCATCATCGCATTCGCTAATAAATACCTGCCTTTTATGACTGCAGGATTGCAGCCCGATAGCTGTAACAACAAAGAGCAAGGGCAATATCCTGGTGCGCATTGAACGAAAGGGATATTGTTGTGGTTGGGGTAACGCCATAACAAACATGTTTAGACAGCTATACGAAATTCACCGCCGGATATTTTATCAATGGATTACAAACGCCCTGAAAATCAGTATATGAACATAATTTTTACAATAGCAGCGTTTAAATGACGAATTATACTTTGACAAGCCTATTAAAAAATCTGATATTGTGACCATATCTGCCATCAACTTAATTATGAAGAAGAAATTATTGACAGCATTATTCGCATTCGCGGTATTCGCCGTCCATGCACAGCAAAAGGTAATTCAACTATACAACGGCGCTGCCCCCGGCTCGGAAAGCTGGAACTGGGAAGAAAAACAGCTCGACAGTAACTTATGGCATACGCCGGTGGTTTACAATGTCACCCATCCATCGCTCACTGTGTTCCAACCGTGGAAAAACAACAACGTCGGCACAGCGGTTATCGTTTGCCCGGGCGGTGGTTTCCAGGCCTTATCTATTAAAAACGAAGGTACCGATGTAGCCGATTGGCTAAGATGGAGAGGCCTGACAGCATTCGTACTGAAGTATCGCGTCATGCACACGCTGACGAGCGACCCTACCGAGGAACAGCGTACCAAACCGGTAAAGCAAATGCAGGAAGATGCAAAAAAAGTTATCCCACTTGCCATTGCTGATACCCGTGCCGCTATAGCTTATGTTCGGCAGCACGCTGCTGAGTATGGGGTTTCGCCGGACCGCATTGTGATCATCGGCTTCTCTGCAGGCGGAACGATGGCAGCATCAAGCGCCTACAATTATACACCCGAAAACAAACCCGATTACGTAGCCCCCATCTATGCATATATGCCGCCGGAATTGCAGGGAACCATACCTGCCGATGCCCCTCCCCTGTTTTTAGCCGCCGCAAGTGACGATGGTTTTGGCCTGGCGCCGCATAGTGTCGACCTGTACAGTAAATGGCTGGCATCCAAACACTCGGCCGAACTGCACCTGTATGCCAAAGGGAACCATGGTTTCGGGATGAAGCACCAGGGCATACCTACCGACAACTGGATAGACCGCTTTTATGATTGGCTTGGATTGGAGGGCCTTTTAGCGCCCCTTGATCCGCAGGTTGCAGAAGCCCGCAGGATTGAAAGCCAGCCCGACTGGGCCGGCCTGAGAAGATACGCAGGTGACAACAGCAAGGTACCGCCGCCCGCACCTAACGAAAAGCGTGTGGTGTTTATGGGTAACTCTATTACCGACGCATGGATCAGGTCCGATTCGGCCTTTTTTGCAGGGAAACCTTATTACGACCGCGGCATCAGCGGGCAAACTACGCCGCAGATGCTGGTGCGTTTCCGCGAGGACGTGATCGAACTTAAGCCATCGGTGGTGGTTATACTGGCTGGCATTAATGACATTGCTGAAAATACCGGCCCAAATAAACTTGAAAATGTTTTTGGCAATATAGTATCCATGACACAACTTGCGCGTAAAGCAGGGATAAAGGTGGTTATCTCGTCTGTTTTGCCATCCAATCATTTCCCCTGGAGGCCATCGATCATCCCAACGGAAAAGGTTATCGCCCTTAACAAAATGCTGAAAAGTTATGCCGATAAAAATGGGGTGGTTTACCTGGATTATTATTCAAAAATGGTAGACGCGGAAAAAGGCCTGCCAAAAAATCTATCAAACGATGGCGTACACCCTACTTTGGAAGGCTACCGTGTAATGGAACCATTGGCAGAAAAAGCGATTGCTGAGGCGCTCAAAAGGAAGCAGTAATATGATAGCGCGACATTGGAAAGGTATTGTTAAAAAAGAACGGGTCGACGATTATATCGCCCATTTGCAAGACGATACATTTAAAAAACTATCAGAGATAAAGGGATTTTCAAAGGCGTCCATTCTGAGGCGCAACATAGAAAGAGGCGTTGAATTCCTGATCATTACCGAATGGGAGAGCATTGACGCCATCAAACAATTCGCCGGTGAGTCATTTGAAACTGCTGTAGTACCGAAAATTGCACAGGACATGATGATTAGTTTTGACCCATCTGTAAGTCACTATGACATTTATGTTTGACAAATTCCTTGCGAATCCCTTAAATCCCGAAATCGTGTCTTATTTCAGCACCGGCAAAATGATCTTCGACTGGTCATGATAAATATTGATGGTCTCTTTCACAAAGTCCGAATCTTTTGCATGATAGATGTCCATAAATTGCTGCGGGTTACGATCGACTAAAGGGAACCAGCTGCTTTGAATCTGTATCATGATGCGGTGTCCTTTTTTGAAGGTATGCGCCACATCGGGCAGGGTATATTTAACTTCGGTTTGCTTACCGGGCACAAATGGTTCCGGCTTTTCGTAACTGTTCCTGAATTTGCCCCGCATGATCTCCGCCCTCACCAGCATCTGGTAACCACCCATCGGGTACGGACCTTTCTGGTCTTCCTCGGCATAAATATTAACATCGTTGTACGACCCGCTATCCGGGTAAACATCTATCAGCTTAACCACAAAATCGGCATCGGTATTGGACAGGCTTACCACCAGGTCGGCGACAACCGGGCCGCCCAACGTAACATCCTTATTCAGAATGTCAGTTTGATAGCTTAACACATCGGTCCTTCGCGAAGCAAAACGCTGATCGTCGGACATGTAAGTACGTGTGCGGTTAAAATGTACGCCTTCATCATACGGTACAGGTTTGGCGGGGTCACTGATATAACTGTCAGACGAAGTCTTTTCATTCCCCATCATGCTGAAAGACAAATCGCCTTTTGGTTCCAGGTAAACCGGTGTCGGGGTCATATCCGCAGGTGGCCATTGCGGCAGGCGATGCCATTTGTTTTCTCCGGTAAAATAAATAGTAGCTTTCGTAATGCTGTCTACCGAGCCTTTACCTTCCAGGTAGTAGTTAAAGAACGGCACCTCGATGTTATTGGCATACCATTCGCTGGTATTGCTGCCGAATTGAATATTTCCATGGTGCGTCCCGTCGTTATTCTCCCACTGTCCGTGATACCAGGGGCCCATCACCAGCCGGCTATTTGTGGCGGGGCTTTGTTTTACCAGCGCCTGGTACAGGTTCCATGCGCCAAAACAGTCTTCCGCATCAAACTCGCCGCCTACTATTAGTATTGCCGGTTTCACATCCTTTACCCCTACCCTGGCGTTGCGTGCCTGCCACCAGGCATCGCGGTTTGGATGGTTCATCATTTCATTCCAGAATTTGATGCTGTCGCCAACCAATTTGGTCAAATTTTGCAAAGCACCGGCACGCAAATAGAATTCATAGTTATCATGTACCGGGTAATCATATTTTTTGGCGGGGAGGGGTGTCGGTTTGGGATGCGGTTGACCGAAGCCGCCGCCAAAATAAAAGTCAAAGGCATCCATCTGGAAAAATGCACCGTTATGATGAAAGTCATCACCCACAAACCAATCGGTAACAGGTGCCTGCGGGCTAACCGCTTTCAATGCAGGGTGCCCACTTAGCGAGGCCATATTGGAATAAAATCCCGGGTACGAAGTACCTAAAACACCCACGTTTCCATTATTATTTTCCAGGTTCTTTATCATCCAGTCAATCGTATCATACGCATCAGTGGACTCGTCAATATCCTGCTTCGTTTTTTTATTTGGGTTAAAGGGCCGCACATCCACAAATTCGCCTTCACTCATCCAACGGCCCCGTACGTCCTGTATCACCATGATATACTGTTCTTTGCAATATTGCATTAAATGAGTTCTCCAAAAGGGAAGGTAGTCTGAACCATAGGGCCGGCAACTATATGGGGTACGCTCCATTAAAATCGGGTGCTTTTCTGCCTTATCATTCGGCAAATAAATGGAAGTAAAAAGCTTTATACCATCGCGCATGGGTATGGTAACTTCCTTTTTGGTGTAATGGCTGACAAACCAAACAGAATCAGCATTTTGGGCGCTGACAAAAAAGGGCAATAACAACAGGGCGAAGAGACAGGTCTTTCTCATGATGATCGGTTAATAATTTTAAAGATGTGGAATTTTAACGGTGATTGAAAATAGCCACCTTCGCGCTTGAATTATCGGGTAAAGCTTTTAAATTGCGTGATGAAATTTTTTATTAAGACTGTTATTATTCTTTTTATTCCTTTAGCCTCATTTGCGCAGGATACGGTAAGATTAAAACACCAGGCGCAGGCTGTTGCTGACGCACTGCTAAAGGGTGATTATAGCACCTTAGCTGACCATACCTATCCAAAAATAGTTGCACAAATGGGCGGGAAAGAGAAAATGATAGCTACCATTAAGCAAGGTTTGGAGCAGATGAATGCCCAGGGATTTTCCTTCGCCGATGCTACGGTTGGCTCGCCTGGCAAGTTTTACAAAGCGGGTACCGAGATCCATTGCCTTATCCCGCAAAGGATAGCGCTTAAGTCGCCTAACAGCCGTATAGTTAACAACAGTTATTTGCTGGCGGTTACAAAGGACGGCGGGAAGTTTTGGTATTTTCTTGATATTAACCGGGGCACCTATAGTAAAATCCCTCAGTTATTCCCGAACTTTAATAAAAAGCTGGTGATACCGGAACCTACCCAGCCCTCGATACAGTAAACGAACCTTTTTAAGTTCGAATTGTTAATTTATCAAACAACCAAGGCCTATGAGCGATATCAAAGAACAATTCGGAAACGTTTCAAAGCAATACGATTCGCAGCGGGAATTTTTGATCCCCTGCTTTAACGACTTTTACACTGCCTGCATGCCGCTGGTAAAAAGCCTGACCCATGCCAAAACCGTTTTGGACATAGGCGCCGGCACTGGCCTGTTCTCGCAATTTATTTACAGCGAAAAACCCGACCTGAAATACACCCTGCTCGACGTTTCGGGCAAGATGCTGGACGTGGCCAAAGAGCGGTTTGAAGGACGAAGCAATTTTGACTACATTGAGCTGGACTTTGGCAAAGAACCATTGCCCGGCAAGTACGACCTGATCATTTCGGGCCTGGCCATCCACCATTTGGAAGATGCTGATAAGGCGAAACTTTATAAAAACATTTACCAAGCATTGAACGACGGCGGCCTGTTCATTAACGCCGACCAGGTAGCCGGCCGCAACCAACTGTTCGACAGCCTGTATAAATACAACTGGCGCGAAACGGTGACGCATTCGGGGCTTGACCATGAAGCAATAGTACAGGCTTTTGAACGTACCAAACTGGATAAGCTGGCGCCCCTGGAAACCCAATTACAGATGCTTGCAAAAGCCGGTTTTAACGACGTGGATTGCATTTACAAAAACATGAACTTTGTAGTGTTCGGCGGCTTTAAGGACGAGGATGTGGAAACGGCGGTGATTTAGTTTGGCTAATGGTTGATGGATAATAGTTCATGGCAGGAAATTATTGCTTTCGGACTTGTGCGGACTTCCGGACTTTCCGACTTCTATTTCTTCTTCGCCTCTATATTCGGCAAAAACCCTGTTAATACGCCGATAAGCGGCAGGAACGCACACACTTTAAACACGTAATTGATGCTGGTATGATCGGCAAGGCTGCCTAACAGGGCTGAGCCCAAGCCGCCCATGCCAAATGCAAGCCCGAAAAACAAGCCGGCCACCAGGCCCACCTTGCCCGGTATCAATTCCTGACCGTAGACCAGGATGGCAGAGAAAGCCGAGGAAATGATGAGACCAATGATAACGGAGAGTGCACCCGTCCAGAACAGATTAGCATAAGGCAGCAGCAAGGTAAACGGCGCCGCGCCGAGGATCGATATCCAGATAATATATTTTCGCCCGAACTTATCGCCCAGGTGCCCGCCGGTTATGGTACCCACGGCTACGGCCAGCAGGAACATGAACAGAAAATATTGCGAATGCTGTACAGAAAGGTGGAACTTGCCGATGAGGTAAAAGGTATAATAACTGCTGATACTGGCGAGGTAAACAAATTTAGAAAAAATGAGTACCAGCAGGATGAACATGGAGAATATAACCTTTTTACGAGGGAATTCAGGATGACCCGTACCGGCATGTTTGCGCGTGGCGAGCCTGGTCAGCATTTGTTTTTTATACCAGCCGCCTACTTTAAATAAGATAACGATAGCCAGCAAAGCCCCGATGCCAAACCAGGAAATACTTTTTTGCCCCTGCGGAACGATGATCCAGGCTGCCAGTAAGGGGCCCAGAGCGCTGCCTGCGTTTCCACCCAACTGAAAGATCGACTGTGCCAGTCCGCGCCTGCCGCCGGATGCCAGGTAAGCTACCCGTGACGATTCGGGGTGGAATATGGACGAACCCATACCTATCAGCATCACAGAAACTAGTATCATAGCGTAAGACGGCGCCTGCGATAAACACAATAAGCCGATCAACGTTAAACCCATACCTAAGGGCAAGGAATAGGCATGTGATTTCTTGTCGGTGTACATCCCAACCAGTGGCTGCAGTATAGAAGCAGATAGTTGAAATACCAGTGTAATAATACCGATCTGCGAGAAATTAAGATGAAAACTATCCTTGATGACAGGGTATATCGCCGGCATCAGCGATTGTACCATATCGTTCAGCAGATGCGAAAAGCTGATCGCGAATAAAATCAGGAACACTGTTTGCTCAACAGGCGCCTCGCTGGTTGTGACAGACCCGGTTTTCATGCCGGTAAAAGTAATAGTTAACTTTTATTGGGTTAATGAAAATTTAACACGTGGCATTTCCATGATACTTATTTCCCATAGGTATCCCATGCTGCTTTGGCAATTTTGGCAATAACCTCGTCGCGTGTGGCTTCATCGGCCTTTGAATTACAAACCATCACTACTATGGCCAGGTGCTTGCCATTAGGGAGTGTTATTATACCTATATCGTTCGTGGCAGGAGACAATCCTTCGGCATTGGTTGGCGAGGTGCCGGTTTTATGGGCCACCACCGCGTCTTTAGGAAGCAGCCCCCTGAGCCGGTGCGGACCAGTAGTGGTAGCCAGCATAGCCTGCATCAAAAAATCGTTACTCGCCTTAGATAAGGCTTTTCCGTGATAGAAAATATCAAGCAAATGTACCAGGTCGGCGGGTTTGGCCCAGTTGGTGTATTGCACTTCCCAGGCCGAGGCCATATCAGCCTCGGAAGCCTTTATCGCGATCCCTTTTACGCCAAGGCTATGAATATATTCTTCCACTACTTTCGGCCCGCCTATTTTTTTCAGCAGAAAGTCGCAGGCCGTATTATCGCTTTGTGAAACCATGTAGCCAATTATCTCACTCAAAGGCAATTCGGCGCCGTCGGGATATTTGTCGCGCATGGGGCTCCAGGTATTGGGGTGCATGTCTCGCTTAGCCACCTTTATCTTTTCATCGAGTTTGAACTTTCCTTTATCTACCAGGTTAAGCACGCACATGGCAATCGGAAACTTAAATACACTGTGCATGACCAGCCGCGACTGCGAATTGTAATTTAAGGTATCGTGGCTTTCAAGCCCGAGAATGGACACGCCGACAATTCCTTTGGATTCGGCAGAGATGGTTTTTATTTTGTTTAAGAGTTCGCTATCCTGGGCATAAACTGCGTTAAAGGATAAAACTACAAACAACAGGCAGGAGGCAAATATCTTAGGCATAAAAAGGGCGTTAAACTTTATGATTAACGCCCTGCAAATTAATAAATTTCTTACTCTCCTGTTTTATTTGGATGATGACTTTTAAAATACCTGTACGAATAAACAACAGGTATGATGACGATAACGAACATCACGCTCATAAAGGCAATAAGCCCGGTTTTTACAGGCAACAGCAGCACAAGCACCGCGAGTATCAGCCCCCCTGCAAACCATAGTTTTCCGGCCAGGCGGTGGGTGGCCCGCCAGTTATCAGGGTCCTCCAGTGTCCAGGGGGTACGCAGGCCGGCAAAATAATTGGGTTTTATGCTGTGCATCAGGTTGCCCATGAATGCAAAGAACAAACCGACCGCCGGCAAGATTACTTTATCAACCCTGAAGGTTTTGTCGATAGTTGCCAGGGTGATCCCGATGGACAGAACGGCCATCAGCAATACGATACCTAAACCGATCTTTTGAAAAGTTGCATCGCCATATTTTACCAGCTTTTTGGGGTCGATGGCCGGAAGGAACTTGAACAAAAAATAAACCAGGCATGACATGCCCATCAATATAAGCGGACCGATCAGGAATTCATTTTTACTGCCATACCTGTCGGGTGTGCCCTTGATCCCGAAATGGACCGGCACCGTTTCCGGCAAGGTTGGAAAAACATAGAGCAGGTAAGCCAATGGCAACAGCCATATTACCAGCGCAGCCACGTCCATTTTGTTAAATCTTTTCATTGTTTTTATCTTTTTGTGGTGATTTAAATTGCATTATCCATTTCAGCATTTCGTCCATTACTGTGGTGTTTATCGAGTAATAAATAAACTGGCCTTCCTTTACCGATACCACCAGGCCCGCCTGCCGCAGCAGGTCGAGGTGATGCGATATGCTGGGCTTGGATATGTTGAACTGATCGGCTATATCGCCTGCCGTCATATCCTTGTCCTTCAGCAGTTCCAGTATGTCCCTGCGGGTTTGGTCGTTCAATGCTTTAAATAATATATTCAACTCTCGACTATTTATATATTTAGACAAATGTCTAAATACTTTGTTACAAAAACAACTCAATTTTATGATTGAGTTGATTATCAATAGAATATTATCTTAATTCTTGCAAAATTTCGCGAGATTTTGAATAGCCTCCACCTGTCCCAGGCCGGCGAGTATGCTCCAGTCAGCACAGGCCTCTTTCTTTTTACCCAGGTTAGTATGAATAAAAGCTTTCAGATAATACGCATTCAAATTTATATTATCTACCTGGAGGCATTGATCGAGCAGTTCCAGAGCCTTATCATAATTACGGTTGTTTGATTGCTTAATGGCTTCATCTGTAGTTTGGCGTACAGCTTCCACTTCCTCTTCAGACAGTTTGCCGTAAGGCGCGGGGGAAATAAAGGGATATTCGATACTCATCGTATTCATCTCGCCTAACCCGGGGTAGGGGCGCCGGCCCGTTTTTAAAGTAATCAGCACTAATGAATTTACCGGCACACCATTTTTCTTTGCCGGTATCCAGCTTAAATTTCCAATGCCATTTCCAGCTATTTTTGCGAAACTTCTGGACACGCTATCGAGGCTTAACACCGTGAAATTTTTCACCCGGCCTTTTTTATCCACTATAAAGCTGGCTTTTAAACTCCCCTTATCATACCTGGTATTTATCTCGGACATCCAACCATTGAGGTCTCCTTTGCATTGAGGAAAAAGTTCTCTTGTAGCCTCGTACACCGAGTCCTTTAAAATAGCATTAAATGTTGCCGCCGTATGCACATTATGCTCCATAGTCTTTACAAAATAGTATACAGGGATCTGTTTATCCTGTACGCCGAATGGAGCGAACAGAGATAACTTCAAAGTATCATTTGCAAGACCTATCACGTTGTAGATAGCACCTCCGGCAACTAACGAATCACCTTTAAGTTTATACGGCAGTTTATATCCCTCAAATAGCACGCCGCTACTATAGATCACATAACCATCGTTTCCGAAATTATACTTTAAGAAATCCATGCCGCAGCCATAATGGTCTATGATCCGGCTGCCGTCTTTCATCTGGGCCTTTACTTTGACCCAAAGACCCGTTAATGCCTGGTCGGTCACCTGCCCGAATGAAAATAAGGGCAAAAAAATCAGGAGTAAAAAATATTTCATGCGTAATAAGTTTAGGTTATCAATATACTAAAAATCAGGATAAGAACAGGCGAATGCAATTTAATCAAACATTCCTTTTTCTTTTTCGATAAACTCGGGCCGGTGCAAACTAAGCCCCAACGCCTTGTTCAACTCATCCACAACGTAGTCGCAAAGCTCGGGCGAATAGCGCTCGTCGTGCTGGTGCATGAAGAACCATACCGATTGCAGGCCCTGTTCCTTCCAGTCTTTAATTCGGGCCACCCAGTCGTCCACACGTTTGTAGTCGGTTTTATCCAGGCTATTACCCACAAAGCGGATAAAGGCGTGCGGTGTTGGCAGCTCCATGTGTACGCAATCCCGGCGACCGGCGGCGTCGGTTATTACTGCGCCAATGTTTAATTCGTGCAGGGCATTGAATAGATTATCGCGTATTTCCGGTACAGCATACCATTCTTTATGCCGAACCTCGACGAATACCGGCACATCTTTCGGCAAATGTTCCAGATAAGCTTTCAGTTCGGGAAAACTTTTGGGAGTATAGTTGTCGCCTACCTGCAAAAACAGCGGCCCAAGCTGGTCGCCAAAAGCCATGATGCCGTTGTAGTATTGCGTAGTCAGTTCGTCGGCATTTTTTAGCCTGCGGATGTGTGTAATGGATTGAGAAAACTTCGGGCAAAATTTAAACCCTGGATTTGCGGCCGCTTTTTCCTTCCATTTATTGATCGTTTCCGGCCCGTACACCTGGTAAAAGGTGGCATTCAATTCAATGCAGTCGAAATGCTTTACGTATTCGTCCAGGAAATTTGCTTCTTTGGTCTTAGGGGGATATATCTTTCCAAGCCACTCCTTTCTTCCCCATTTGGCGCAGCCCACATGCACCTGTAGTTCACCAGTACCTTTGGCAGCTTTTAACGTCTTGACGGTAAGCTCCGGGTCGGCCGGAAGAGTGAAATCGATCAATGCTAATTCGTGGGGGTCAACGCGGCCAAATTCCATGTCAGATAATTTTGAAGCAAGTTAATATTTACCACCGAACCCCTGAAAACTTTCCGTCAAAAAATGATGGCTACCTCCGGAAAAGCAATACAAAATCGTCCGCCAGTGTACGGCAGGTGTTCGCTTACGGAACAATAGCGCATTTTCGTAAAATTTTTTCTTATTGATTATCAGTACTTTACAAAACAGGTATCAATTTTGGCATAGGGGTGTAAACGATCAATAATTAAAACAAGAATTAAAAACATTAAATAAAATGAAATCCTCAATACTAACTCTCGCAATTGCTTTATCAGTTCTGCTGGGTGCAAGCCAGGCTGCATCTGCTGCAACACCAGATAAAGAAGCAGTAACTACTTTAAACCAGGTTGGTCCCATCAACAAGATAGAAGTGCACGGCAACGTGGAGCTTTATGTATCCTACGGTGCCGCCGACCAGGTAAAAGTTTATAACAACTACTACGCCGAAAGCGCTATGGTGCAGGGCCAGGACGGTGTGCTGCGCATAGCATCATACAAGGATCAGAAACTAGTAGTTTGGGTTAGCGCTGTCAACCTGCAAAAACTGTCGATGTATGATGCTGCAGTGGTGAAATCATTCGGCAAGTTGTCTGCACTTGAACTGGATGTAAACTTATATGATCATGCATCGGCCCAGTTAAATCTTGACGTATTTGCAGTTGATCTTAAACTAAACGGTCATGCTAAGGCCGATCTGTCAGGTTCAGCTTATAATGCCAATCTGCGCTGCGAATATTCGGCTACGCTGAATTATGCAATGCTTGACAGCGAACATTTGGTAAAAAAGATGAACCCAGATTATTTAAACGCTGACAAGAGCCTGGTAGCTATACAATAATTCATTTCTCTTTCAAAGCAATGGGTATGGAGTTTTAACCTCTGTACCCATTTTTTTTGCATGATTATTTGATTTATAAAAATAAAGTATCTAAACTTGCGTAAGTACTTACGTAAATAAATAAAAATGGAATTTTACAACAAGGTTGGCAAAATGGCAATAGGTTCGAGGCTAAGGGGGTTGAGCGATATGATAACCACTGATGCCGCGCAACTGTACCACATTTATGGGGTGGATATACAGCCCAGGTGGTGGCCGGTATTTTATGTACTGACGCAAACCAACGAAAACTCGATAACCGTCATCGCACGCGAGATAGGGCAAAGCCATGCCTCGGTAAGCCAGGTTGTGCGTGAAATGGTGAAATGTGGTTTTGTTACCGAACGCAAGAACAAGCACGACCAGCGTAAAAACTTTGTATCGTTAACCGAAAAAGGAAAGGCAGCAGCTATGAAATTGAACGACCAGCACGAAGATGTTTCGGCGGCTATCAACCAGGCTTTCAGCGAAAGCCAGTACGACCTGTGGAAAGCCATTGAAGAATGGGAATATTTACTGGAGCAAAAGAGCCTGCTGCGCCGGGTACAGGAGGAAAAAAAGAAACGTGAAGGCGGCAAGGTGGAGATCATTAACTACACTCCAGAACATAAACAGGCTTTTAAGCAACTGAATGAAGAATGGATAACCCAATACTTCCGGATGGAGGAGTCGGACCATAAAGCGCTGGACCATCCCGATGAATACATCATCGATAAAGGCGGGCATATTTTTATGGCCGTTTATGAAGGTGATGTTGTGGGCGCCTGTGCCATTATCAAAATGGACGACAAAAAATACGAACTGGCAAAAATGGCGGTGTCACCCAAAGCACAGGGCAAAAGCATCGGCACACTGCTTGGTCGCGCTTGTATTGACAAGGCGAAAGAACTTGGCGCCGATACCGTTTACCTGGAAAGCAACACCATGTTAAAACCTGCCATCAATTTATACCTAAAGTTGGGTTTCGAAAAAATAACAGGTCCGCCGTCACCTTATGAACGGTCGAATATACAGATGGAATTGAAGGTGTGAACCCATCCTTTCCGTGAGACTCACCTCCTGCCCCCTTTCTGCTGCGCAAAGAGGGTGTCTTTTTTTGTTTAGGGTAACCGCTAAACCCTCTTTATCGCTTGCGATAGAGAGGGTGGCCCAGCGTAGCGCCGGCCGAGTGAGTCAACTCGCAAAGCGGCGTGCCGACTCACCCCCTGCCCCTCTCTGCTGCGCAAAGAGGGTGTCTTTTTTTGTTTAGGGTAACCGCTAAACCCTCTTTATCGCTTGCGATAGAGAGGGTGGCCCAGCGTAGCGCCGGCCGGGTGAGTCAACTCGCAAAGCGGCGTGCCGACTCACCCCCTACCCCCTCTCTGCTGCGCAAAGAGGGGGTCTTTTTTGAATTCAGGAAAATATAAAAACCTCCTTATCCAATTAGCTGATCACTAATCTCTGATCACCAATTAACAAATCACTACCCTACAAATTCATACCACCCGATGCCTCGATACGCTGGGCGTTGATCCAGCGGGCATCTTCGGTACAAAGGAAGGCGGTAATGCCGCCAATATCATCGGGCATGCCGGGGCGACCTAAAGCCGTTATTTGTGATACCCGTTCCTTCATCCCCGGGTTGGAAAAAGCTTCGCTGGTAAAATCTGTTTCGATGATACCGGGCGCGATAACATTGGCCGCTATTTTCCTGGGCCCAAGCTCTTTTGCCAGGTAGCGTGTAAACACTTCGATCGCCCCTTTCATAGAAGCATAAGCAGCATACCCGGGTGTCGAGAACCGGGCTAACCCGCTGGAGAAATTGATGATCCGGCCGCCATCGGCAATAACCGGCAGCAGTGTTTGGGTTAAAAAGTAAACCCCTTTAAAGTGCACGTTAACAAGGTGATCAAAATCTTCCTCGGTAGTTTTGCCAAACGGCGATGGGGCATTAATACCGGCATTGTTTACCAGGAAATCGAAATGCTCGCTACCCCATTTTTCTTTTAATAAAGCAGTAAGCTGCTGCGAAAAAGCTTCAAAAGATCTGATCATGCTTGTATCAAGCTGAAGGGCCGCCGCCTTTTGGCCGGTGCGCTCAATTTCGGCCACTACTTCTTCGGCTTCGTCCTTTTTGCTGCGGTAGGTAATAATAACATCGATACCTTTTTTTGCAATATGCATGGCAGCGTTTTTGCCCAGTCCGCGGCTGCCGCCGGTTATGAGCGCTATTTTAGTTGTTTGTTCCATTTTTTTTATCGTTTAAAACGATACAAAGTTCCGCTTTAAACAACGCCCGGGCATGGTGACTGTTTCAGAAAAAATGGTGAGCAGTTCAGTTTTTTAGTGAATGGTCAATGGTGAATAGTGAATGGTCAATGGTGAATAGGCAGTTGTTGAAAGGATATGGATTCACTGCTGACTATCCACTATTGAACTAACAAATACCTCTTCGCGGTATTGTTTTGGGGTAATATCTTCAAAACGTTTGAAGAACTTGGTAAAATTGGAGGGGTCGAAAGTTAATTTGGCGGCTATCTGTGCTACAGGGGTATTCGTTTCGCGCAGCATAAATTTGGCGATATCCATTATTCTTGCTTCGAAAAAGCTGCATGGTGACTTGCCTGTGGTCAGTTTGATGGTATTGCTCAGGTGCGTAGGGTGAATATGCATGATATCGGCAATATCCCTTATCTCGTACATATCCAAAGCGCGCCCCTCTATAATATCGGCCAGGTGCTTATCAACTTCCTTCAGAAAATCAGAAGTGATCTCGTGCTGGCGCGATAATATTTTTTGAGGGATCTTAGTAGGCATGATTTTATGGCTTTTCTTTTCTGCAATTCCGTAAAATATCAAAAGCAATAGAATCGCTTTTTTTATCGTCCAAGACTCGCAAACTATCCCATGAATCTACATACATTTCGCGGAACTTGTAGTGATCTTCATCAACTCCATTTACCGCTCCGGAACCACCTGTGCCGCCCAAAAATACTGCGATTTTATTTCGTTTGGGCTTATGGGGATTTTTCTCAATAGTGTATTCTTCATTAAAATCCCGCTGAACAAGCATATCTAACTTCGATGTTTTCCGCCCATTTGAATCAACAACGTAATATTGCTGATCGATAATTCCTGTTTCCAATGGATTTTTTATGATCATGATGCCGTTTTGCGGGATATGATAAATGTACCTGCCATCTATCTTTTGAAGTTGCTGACCACAGGGTTCACCATAATAAAGTGTAATTTTGCCCCTGAAATTTTGGGGAATAAGAAAAGTTTCAGGCGTCATGTGTTCCGACGCAAAATAGACAAAAAGCCAAAAGCCCGGTAGCCAAAAGATAATTGGTAACAGTGTAAATAACACCTTGGTCCGTGTGCTTCTTTTTGATATAAATATTAAAACAACACCTGTCAAATAAATTAAAGGAGTACCAAATAGCCACAAATACGGCATCAAAGAAATTAAATACCCTAAAGCAATTAATACTACTCCAGGAACATAAAATTTATCTTCCCTTTTGGGTGGCGCATCCATTAAATTAATACAATAAGAAATTCTTACACAATAACCTTTGTAAACTTAGGCGGCACCCTCTTTTTCGATGCCTGCTCGTATGCATAACCCAGGGTAATGATGCCTGCCTCGTCATAAGCGGTGCTTACAAATGACAAGCCGATAGGCAGCTCATCAAAATAACCCATAGGCACGGTGATATGCGGGTAACCTGCCATAGCGGCCGGACCAGAGAATGAATAGCCATTGTCATAATCGCCGTTTACCAGGTCGATACAGCAGGCGAAACCATTGGTAGGTGCTATAATGGCATCAAGTTTATTATCCTGCAATATTTTATCAATCACGCTTCGGGTAATGGTGGTCGTATTTTTCACTGCTTCCAGGTATTCCTTTTCGTTCAGGCCACCTTTCTTTTGCGCCAGTTCCAATGTTTCCTGTTTAAAATAAGGCATAGCTTTCGCTTCGTTCTTTTTGTTGAATTCGATCACATCAGCCAGTGTCTTCATTTTACCGTTCGCGTTGCTGAGATAAGCGTTCACCCCATCCTTAAATTCATAAAGCAGTACGGTGAACTCGTCTTTGCCGGCTTGTTTGATGTTGTGATAAACCTCCACCTCTACTATAGTCGCGCCTTTGCTTTTCAGCAGGGTTATTGCCTCGTCAAACAGTCCCTTCATAAAAGGGCTGATTTCCATGGCAGATTTTTCTACCCCAAGCCGTTTTCCTTTTAGTCCGTCGGCGTCCAAAAATTTTGTGTAGTCAGCGTGAGCTTTATCCTTACCGGCCAAGGTATATTTATCTGCCGTATCAACGCCTGCAAGTGCTCCCAATAATATAGCGGCATCCTTAACTGTACGTGCCATCGGTCCGGCTGTGTCCTGCGTTTTGGAGATAGGGATGATACCTGAACGGCTCCATAAACCTACAGTCGGCTTAATTCCCACTAATCCGTTTACCGATGAAGGCGAAACTATCGACCCGTCTGTTTCGGTACCTATCGCGATAGCGCACAGGTTAGCCGAAGCCGCTGAACCCGACCCCGCGCTTGACCCGCTCGGGTTACGGTCGAGGATGTAGGGGCATTTGGTTTGGCCTCCCCTGCTGCTCCACGCGCTGGTTGAGTGTGTCGACCGGAAATTGGCCCATTCACTCAGGTTGGTTTTTCCCAATATAACAGCCCCCGCCTCGCGTAGTTTATGCACAATAAAGGCATCCTGTTTGGCAAAGTTGCCCTCCAGCGCCAGCGCACCCGCAGTCGTCATCATATTATCACCGGTGTCAATGTTATCTTTTATCAGCACCGGTATTCCGTGCAGCGGTCCGCGTACCTTTCCGTTTGCGCGCTCTTTATCCATAGCATCGGCCATGTTCAACGCATCAGGATTTACCTGTATCACCGAATTCAGCTTAGGCCCCGCTTTATCAATAGCATCTATCCGTTTAAGGTATTTCTCCGTTATCGATCTCGAAGTGTGTTCCTTAATGCGCATTTTCTGCTGAAGCGTGTCGATGGTCACCTCGTTCAATTCAAAATCGTCAAGGGAAACGTCCTCACCCCCGCTGCTTTTCTTGTCGGTTGTAACCGTGTTACAGGATGCGGCGACCAGCGTAGTGATACCGGCTATGGACCCGGTTTTTAAAAAATCTCTTCGTTGCATATTGATCGTATAATGTAGAATAAACCCGTTACAAGTAACGGATTTTTGGAGAATTAAACAACGACACTATATCGCAGGCGAAGCGCTGTAAGCTTTCCACAATTCGTCCACCGTTTTTCCGGTCAATTGTTTCCAGCTATTGTCGGTGTAGGTATGCTGGCGCAATTGCGCGTCCAGCGTTTTAACCATGCCGGGTTTTACCTTGGCTTCTATCCACGCCAAAAAGCGCGCTGTAATACGGTAGGCATTATCATAATTTTGGGTCGGTTTAAAATCGGGCAGGGTCCATTTGGCAGCCGGATTGTTTATGCCGAATTTGTACCGGGCAAAATCTGCAATGCCTTCGGTAAGCCAGCCCGGGCCCACGCTTTCGCCGTAATCCTGCACAATGTGCATTACCTCGTGGGTTATCACGTCAATATCTTCCGGGCGCTTATGCATCCATGCCGCACTGATGGTTACCTTGCCATTATCCGTTTCGGCCACACCTTTATAAGCCGTGTCTATCACTATGGTCACTTCCTTCAGCGTATTGGGATTATACTCCTTTGCCAGTTCTGGATAAACTTTGTAAAACGTATTGATCATGCGTTGCTGCAAAGCCTTATCAAGCGTAGCATCCTGGTTAATAAAGGTTATCTTGTAGCCACCTTTGTCTATCACCTGCATTTGCTGCGCCTTTGCGGCTAACGCGATAGCAAGAATTGAAAGCGTTAAGATTATGTTTTTCATAAAAAAGAGTGAGTGGCAAATATAATTTTTGAAATGGTTGCGGATTGTAAAATTAGCATATACAGTGGGGCAGTATCGGCTACTTAGCGAAAAAGGCTTACTTTTACGGCGGGATTTCTCCCTTTATCCATGACAGACATCAACTTACTATATTCCCAGGCAGTAGTGCTGCTGCAGCAACTCATCATGATACCGTCGTTCAGCCGGGAAGAGGCGCTTACAGCCGACCTGATAGAAAAATATTTAAGCGATAAGGGTGTGGAAACCCACCGCAAAATGAATAACATCTGGGCTTTCAACCTGCATTTCGATGAATCGAAGCCCACCATATTGCTTAACTCGCACCACGACACGGTAAAGCCGAATTCGGGCTACACCCGCGAACCATTCGACGCAAAAATGGAAGACGGCAAACTTTACGGTCTTGGAAGTAACGACGCCGGCGGCTGCCTGGTATCGCTGATACATACCTTCCTGTATTTTTATGAGCGGGAAGATCTGAAGTATAATTTTTGCCTGGCAACTACAGCGGAGGAGGAAATATCCGGTGTAAATGGCTTGGAATTGATCATACCCGACCTTGGTCACCTCGACTTTGGCATCGTGGGCGAACCAACGCTGATGCAGCTGGCTATAGCTGAAAAAGGATTGATGGTGCTTGATTGCGTGGCTCATGGTAAATCGGGGCATGCAGCGCGTGAGGAGGGTGTAAACGCCATTTATGAAGCGATGACGGATATAGAATGGGTCCGTACCTACCGTTTCCCGAAAGAATCGGAAGTATTTGGACCGGTGAAGATGTCGGTTACGGTTATCAATGCGGGCTCACAGCATAATGTAGTACCTGCAAGCTGCAATTTTGTGGTGGATGTAAGGGTGACGGATGCTTACCGCAATGAAGAAGTACTGGAGATCATACGCCGGCACGTGAAATGTGAAGTAACGCCACGTTCTATCCGGCTGAAGCCTTCGAAGATTGATAAAGATCACCCGATTGTGCAGGCGGGTATAGCTTTGGGCCGCACTACTTATGGCTCCCCTACTACCTCGGATCAGTCGCTGCTGGATATACCATCGTTGAAGGTAGGCCCCGGTGATTCGGCGCGCTCGCATACGGCGGATGAGTTCATCTACCTGGAAGAGATAAAGGAAGGCATTGAGTTGTATATCAAAATGCTGGAAAGTATTGTTTGATTTACAGGTTACAGTTCGTAATTTCGATGGCAATTCAAATTATACCTGGCCTTAAATATGAAAGCCCTTGTTTACCTGCTAACTGTAAGCCTGCTTTGCACAGCATCCCGCCAGGGCCATACTATCGATCTTTACGATTCATCGGGAACCGCAACCGCGTATATTGATGATTACCTGACCGATAAGGTTATCTATTTATGGGATGGAAAACCGGTAGGTTACCTGCATCAAAATTTCAATAATACCGATGTATATGGTTTCAACGGGAAACATTTGGGCTGGTTTGAAGGCGGGGCTTTAAGGGACAATAGCGGGTATGTTATAGTAGGGACAAAAGAGGCGCTGGGGCGAACGATAACTACCGGAGAATCATTGAAAAGCTTAAAAGATACACCGCCTGAAAAGAAATATAGGGAACAGGAACCTTCAAAACCTTATTTTAGCACGTTGCCTGCTTCTGTAAATCCGCGCGATTATTTGCTTGGCGGCCTTGTAAACTGACTACCGGGAAACGTCAATTATTACGCTATATTTGGTAACAATTAACCTTTCCATCAATCCAATACCTAAACAATAAAGAAAATGGACCACACATTTGTTACCACCAGCACCAGCCTGGAAGGATATAAAATAACCAAACAACTGGGCCTTGTGCGCGGCATTACCGTACGCAGCCGCAGTGCGTTGGGCAATATTGCAGGCGGCTTTCAATCGCTGTTTGGCGGCAGGCTTTCTATTTATGTCGAGCTTTGCGAGAATGCCCGCGAAGAGGCATACCAGCTAATGCTGCAGCACGCCAACGTTATGGGCGCCAATGCCATCATCAATATGCGTTACGACGCGAACGAGGTAATGCAGGGTATTACCGAAGTTTTAGCCTACGGTACAGCGGTTGTTGTAGAACCTGCTTAAATTAAAATTTGAGTGGCGGCAGCAGACTTTTTTATTGCCGCTGCCACTTAACAGTCAAAAAAGAGGAGACAGTAACCTCGCCACCTTTTCGGGAAATTGCCGCATAAACGGACGGCGTTTCCAGGTGGCGGGGTTTATTTTTTTGGCATCCTTAATGTCATCGTAAAAAACGTTCCGCAACTCTTCCGCGGTAGCGGTATCATAGATCATGCTGTTCACCTCAAAGTTAAGCTCAAAACTGCGATGATCCATATTGGCGGTGCCGACTATGCATAGCTGCCCGTCGGATACCATCGTTTTGGCGTGAACGAAGCCTTTCTGATACATATAGATCTCCACGCCGGCGTCGAGCAGTTCACCGTAGTATGAACGGGCAGCGGCGTTGACCAGGCCCGAGTCCGACTTATCAGGTACCAGTATTTTTATTTTAACGCCGCTCATCGCCGCCACGTGCAGGGCATCCATTATGTTACTGCCGGGGATAAAATACGGCGTTGTGATAAGCAATTCCTTTTCGGCAAGCCCGATGGTTTGAGCCATCGAGAACATTAATGAGGGAAAGTCTGAATCGGGGCCGCTGGCGGCAATTTGTACCGTGGCTTTACCACCGGTAACCGGTTGCGTGCAAAAAAAGTCTTTTTCAAGCTTCAAACGCTTGCCCGAACAAAAGTTCCAGTCGCAGATGAAAAGATATTGGAGGTAATACACACCCGGCCCTGCGATCTTTACGTGTGTATCGCGCCAAAAAAGCTGGCCGGGTTTATTCACATACCGGTCGCTTACATTAATACCTCCTGTAAAACCTACACAACCATCAATAATAATGATCTTACGGTGGTTGCGATAGTTAACACGGTTGGCCAGTAATATAAAATGAACCTTGTAAAACGGATAGGCCTGCACGCCTGCATCCTTCAGTTCATCAACAAGTTCGCGGCGGATAGACCGGCTGCCAAAATCATCATAGATAAACCTTACATCAACGCCTTCCCGGGCCTTCAGGACCAGCGCATTTTTTATCTCCTCCCCTATGTTGCCGTCTTCAAAAATGTAATACTGGATATGGATATGATGTTTTGCGTTTTTAATGCACTCCAGTACTTCGGGGAATTTATTTTCGCCATTGATCAAAAGCTTTACCTGGTTACCACCGGTGAGCGGACTCATGCCATCATTAAGCAGGTACAATGCCAGCTTTTTATGTTTTTGAATAGCAGGTTCATTCGTATCCCAGGCTTTTTCCGATTCCAGCCTTACCTGTTCGCGCAGCCTTTCACGCGCCGATTTATCCGTAACGATCTTTTTATTATACAGCTTCTCCTTGCGGTAGCTGATGCCGAAAGAGAAATAAATAGCTATCCCGATAACAGGCAGAAAAACGGTTACAAGCAGGTAAGCAACAGCTTTATCGTTCGACCGCGTATCGTAAATAATACGCAGGCATACAGCAACAACTATAATTATATAGATAACGGCGCCTATGAGCACCCAATCGACCAGTTCGGTTAAGTTGGATAAATGTTGAGCCATATTTCAGCTGTATAAAGGTTACAGCGTCAAATTGTTTTCGCCGGGTTTTAACGGGTAAGTTTTTCCTTTCCAAACCAGGTTACCCGGAGTTCCGGCGGGCAGGTTTACCGCTATCTTCCAGCTGCCGCCCTGCTTATCGTACCGTGCGCTTACCGTGCCTGCCGGGTGTGGTATAGAACCGCTAATATGCGTTAAGTTGCCTAAATGCGGCTCTATCTTCACCTTCTTAAAGCCGGGCGCGGCGGTCTCTATCCCAAGCACCGTCCTGAACAGTTCGATGTTCGGGCTCGAACCCCAGGCATGGCAATCGGAGCGCGAGGCGCTGATGTCCGACATTTCGGCCCAGGTGGTCATGCCCATTTTGATGTTCTCGCGCCAGATGTCCAGCCAGTTCACATAATCGTTACCCATACCGGTTTTCACCAGCGCCTGGTAAACGTAATATTTAAAATAGATGGAGGCTTGCACCAGCGAAGTATCTGTCAGCATTTTACCGCTGATAGCTTTTGCCTGTTCCGGCGTTGCGGCCCCGCTTAGTATAGCCAGGGCATTGGCATGTTGCGAAAAAACATCCTTTTCGGGCCTGTCGGCATAAAGGCCCCTGGTTTCAACCCAATATTTGCTGCGGATGGTTCGTTTCAGCTGTTCTGCCAGCTTTTGATATTTTGCGGCAAACTCTTTGCTCCCTAACGCGGCTTCCAATTCGGCTGCGGTTTGATAGGCCCAAAGCAACTGCATATCCAATACGGACGAGTTGCCATTGGCCCCAATCGGCGCCACGCCGGCATCCCAGCCTTTGCCATTGGCCCAGTCGGTAAATTCCCAGTATGGTGCGTTTTTTAAGGAGCCGTCGGGCTGCTGGTATTTTCCAAAAAAATTGAGCACCTGTTCCACACCCGGAAGTTTATCGGTCACAAAACTGTTATCATTGCGGTACATATAATAGTCATGTATCATGGCTATCCACCACAGGGAAAAGGTTGGTATCTGCTGTGGTATGGCCGTAGGGTAACGGCTTTGCGTGATGCCTTCGGCCAGGCGCGAATGGTCGAGCAGGGTTATTGCATTTCTTCCCAATTTATCGTCGCCACTGTCGTAATATGATACCATGGCCTGTATGCGGGTATCGCCCACGTATTGTAATTGTTCGTAGTATGGGCAATCCATATAGGTTTCCCAGGAGCATAGTTTAGCCGTGTGCCAGCCGATCTGGAGGATGGTATCCAGCTGTTTATTTTCCGATTCAAATTCGGCTTTGTACTGAAAGGGATATCCGGTGGCCGTTCCGTAAATGTCGTTGATCAGTAATGGCTCGTCTTTTGTTTCTACTATCAGTTGCAGGTAACGATAAGTGCGCCAGTTAAACGGCGTAAATTCCTGTTTGTCGCTCCCATCGCTTATGAGGCTATCTTTACGACCGACGAAACGTTTCCCTTCTATCTCATTCCTGTTCCCCTTGCGTTCCTGGGCGCGCCAGTTTTTGTTGCCGGGTTCAATGATATACAGGCCTTCGGCATAGCTCATGGATATGCCTGCGTCCTTCCCCCTGCTGAAAACAATGGTGGGGTAAGCATTTGTCAGGTAGGTTTGATCGAGCAGTATGGTTGCTTTGGTGTTAGCCGGGATGGTAACCGGGTTTTGCTCCGATGGAAAAGTTGCCGGTAAACTGACGCCCGTTGCCCGGCGCATGGCTTTCAAGCGCTGCGGTATCATTTCCCTCGCGGCTATGGGCGAGGGCACCAACATCCAGCCATCATTAAACGACATTTGCCCCTTGGGGCCTCCTACAGCCATTTGGTTAGCCTGCTGCCAGGCGCTGTCATCAAACCCGGCCGACTGCCAGTTCTTTGGCTGACGTTTCATATCCACTAATTCGCCGGGACCGGCAACATAGTAGCTGTAAATTAACTCGACGGGAAGCGGGGTGTAAGCGGTATCGCGCAGGCATTTCCAGCTTTTGTCGGTGTTCACCTCCTCTTCAGCCGACGTTGCACCCTGCAAAATGAAGCCCGTGCCGTACGACATCTGCGCAGCGGGTTTCCACGAACCTTCATTCGCCACAACAGCGCTTATTACATTTTGCCCTGCAACCATGTAAAACGCCAGGTCGACGGTTTCATAATTCCAGAAATAAAAATCGCTGCGTGCCGGGCCGACCGAAACCAAATGTCCGTTCACATAAAGCTTATAGCGGTTATCGCCCGACACAAAAACTTTATAGCTGGCGGGTTTATTTTCCAGGTTCACAACTTTTCTAAAAAGGCAAACCTGGTAGTCTGGTGCGGGGCCCGGCACATTTATCCAATGCGCGTTCCATCTTTTGGGGTTGATGGTATTTTTTTGGGCGATAGCGATGTTCGCAAAAACAAGAAAGCACAGCAGGGTAGCCGCAGGGAATGTAGCTTTAAACTTCATGGCAATGGTTTATAGCTGAAAGATAGAAAGTTTTTTCGCCAAAGTGTAAATCTCAGGCCAGCCTGTCAAAAAGAGCGGTCGGCAAGCCATCCAGGCTGACGCGGTTCTTTTCTTTTTTATAGGTCTCCAGCCCTTCGGGGCCTTTGGCGGCAGCCCATTTTTGGGCATGGTCGCGTTCGCCCATATATTCATACAGGGGCACGCTGAAACCGCAGGAAGTTTGCACTTTATCAATTTCGCCGACGATGATCTGCCGTGTGGCAAGTTGCAGCTCAAAAAGTGCCGACAACTCTTCCCATTCCGCATCGCCCGGCAGTACAGTGTACCCCCTGCCGTATAACCGCAAAATATTCGGCGGCCCTTCATAGGCGCAGAACATCAACGTGAGCCGCCCATTCTCCATTACGTGTGCCGATGTCTCGTTACCGCTGCCTATAATGTCCATATAGGCTACTTTATTGGCAGATAATACCCTGAAACTGTCAATTCCTTTCGGAGAGAGGTTTACATGCCCTTCGGCGCTCAGCGGGGCACTGGCTACAAAAAACATCTTTTGTTTGTCGATAAAATCGCTATGCTGCGGAAGAATACTGTCAGAAAATTTGGCCATATACAAAAAAATGGGTGACAACACAAAGTTATCACCCATCCTGGAGAAAAGTTAATTTATTGAGCGTAATTTTTTTAACCGTCAGGGTTGTGTTGAAGTATTCTCTTTTGTTTTTACACCCAGGTAAGCTGCCGAACTGATACCCATTAAACCCAGTAACGTATCGGTTATCACGGCTTTATCTGGCAAGGCACATTTTAAGCTGACATACGATATGTAAATAACCCCCACAATAATGGTCCATATCACATTTTGAAGACGGTGAATGCTTACGCCCGTTTCGTCTGAAATAATATCGATGAAAAAGAAGCCCGACGCCGGTTGATTTTGCTGCACGTCGGCACTCGGGGTAGGAACAGCAGCCGTGCCCGCCGGGCTTGAATTGGTTTGCTGATTGCTGTCAATTGCTTTGCTTACTACCGTAGTTCCCGCGGATATTCCCAATAAAATCAAATTAACACCACTTAATTCAACCGCAAATTTTACACCGTCTGCTCCAGGTGTAAAGAAGGCAACATAGATGTATGAACCTATCACAATAACCGACCAGAATGCCAATTGAGTACGCGCCAGGCTAAAAGCGGGCCGGACAGGTTTGCCCGTTTGCGCTGCCATGCTATTTATAACGGTAGGGTCAAAAACCGCATTCCGAAGCATATCTGACTTCAAAGAGATCCATACCACAATAATTGTTAATACGGCGAGAATAATAAAATAAGCTGTTTGCATGGCGTTGAGACTTAGGCGATTATTAATTGGTTGATAAACTTAACAAGTTAACCAATATCCAGCCGCCTGTCAACCCGTGTTTTTACGGTATTTACATGCGTGTAATCACCTGAAATAAGACAAGGGGATCTCTTTCCACATACCATGTGAAAGGTGCCCGCTTAATATCTCATATACCAGGTAAATAGGCCAGAATATATAGCAGATGATAAGCAGGATGATGGAATGGTTAAAATACCAGCTCACCATAAGGGCATATATGCCCAGTAACATGTAAGCTATTCCCGAATCGCGTTTAGTATTACTCATGGCTAATGTTTTTGCTTATACAATATTAATAAAATAAGCTGTGTTCCGGATGAACGCAGCCTTATTGTTTTCGGTATTGCTGAACGGGGTGCAGCCGTCGGCCGTAAAAACCTTGATTATCTAAATAATGCGGGCATGGCAAAATACAATTTCATTTTGGGCGTTTAGTGTTGCTAACTAACCGACGCCTGTTTAAAAATGATCCGGCAGAAAATTTAGCTTTAAGCAACCTTACACGCATTTTGATGAATTTCGACATAGACAGGCAAACACTAAATGATCTGGCAATTTTCCCAAATAATAATTCCCGCCAATCTATATTTAGTCTTTTCAACCACACCCACACAATTGGCGGCAATGAAGTTTTGCAGGATATGTTCAACAAGCCGCTTACCGACCCTGTACAGATAAAGGAAAGACTGGAAGCGTTTTTATATATCGAAGAACACCGTATTAAGATCAGTTTGGATAGAAACGATTATGATTTTGCGGAATTTTACTTAAAAAAGCATTACAATGCCAAACCATTTTCAGTTATAACCCGGTTCCTGGAGAAAATCATATATGCTTTTAAGTTTAATGACAATGATTATTATGTGATTCAAACCGGCGTAGAGAGTATGCTTTCCATACTCGAAAGCTTAATAAATTACGCCGGGGCGCTAAAGGGCGATCTGCCTAAAAAAATTGAGGGCTTCCGCACCACCATTTTAAATGCTTTCCGGGCGGAAGAGCTGATATGGCTAAAACAACTGATAAAAAAACCGGACCTCAGCGCTGCCGATATAGCAAAAGCGGACCATTTTTTCAGGCAGCTTGCCTACAAACAGATGAAGGATCTTTTAAATATTGCCTATCAGTTAGATGTTTATCAATCCGTTATTATAAGTGGCCGCTCCCTGGGTTTCACATTCCCGGTAATTGATGAAGATGATGAAACATGCTTAGCTGCCGAAGGGTTATTTCACCCGTTTATTACCGGTGC
>Ga0310811_10000286_pt1 | contig 71026 bp, 64 predicted proteins | sample YCmetagenome_FD_207642 | JGI IMG/M metagenome (GOLD analysis project Ga0310811, IMG submission 207642) | Soil microbial communities from experimental microcosm in Duke University, North Carolina, United States - YC | ecosystem: Engineered > Artificial ecosystem > Soil microcosm > Unclassified ... | reverse complement strand
GCAAGTGTACAAGGACAGGCGAGCGCGATCGCGCCCGTCAATAAACAAAGCGCCGCCCGAAGGCGGCGCTTGATCACGAACCGGCGACGAACCGCCGACGAACCGGCGACGAACCGGCGACGAACCGGCGACGAACCGCCGACGAACCGCCGGCTCGCCGCCCGGCGATTTACCGCGCCGCGAGCGGCGGCGTCGACGGCGGCGTCGCGTCGTCGGCCTTCAGATCGCCCCACCCGCCGCCGAGCGCGCGGATCAGGTTGACCGTCGCCACCGCCTGCAGGCCCTGCAGCTGGCTCGCCTGCAGTTGCGACACGAGCACCGAGCGCTGGCTGTCGATCACGTTCAGGTAGCTGACCTGCCCTTCGTCGTACTGCGTCTGCGACAGATGCGCGGCGCGCTGCGACGCGTTCACCGCGTCGTTCTGCTCGCGCAGCTGGTCGTCGAGCAGACGCAGATCCGACAGGTTGTCCTCGACCTCGCGGAACGCAATCAGCACCTGCTGCCGGTATTGCGCGACATCCTCGTCGTACTTCGCCCGCGCCTGGTCGAGCCCGGCGCGGCGACGTCCGCCGTCGAAGATCGGCACGGTCAGCGCGGTGCCCGCGAACGGCCCGAGCAGGAACGTGCGCGTCGACCACATGAACAGATCGCCGAGCGTCGCCGATTCGAACCCGAACATGCCGGTGATGTCGAGCTTCGGGAAGAACGCCGACTTCGCGAGGCCGACGCGCGCGTTCGCGGCGGCCATCGCGCGCTCGGCCGCCGCGATGTCGGGCCGGCGTTCGAGCAGCGTCGACGGCAGGTCCGCCGGAATGCGCATGCTCACCGGCACGAGCGGCGTGCGCGCGAACGTGAAGTCCGCCGGCGCCTTGCCGAGCAGGATCGCGAGACTGTGCTCCGACACCGCCCGCTGCCGCGCGACGCCCACTGCGTCGGCCCGTGCCGTCGCGAGTTCGTTGCGCGCCTGCGCGACGTCCAGCTCGCTGATGTCGCCGTCGTTGAAGCGCCGCTCGACGAGCTTCAGCGCATCCTCGCGCAACGCGACGGTGCGCTGGTACAGGTCGACTTGCGAATCGAACTGGCGCAGCTGGAAGTAGTTCTGCGCGACGTCCGCCTGCAACGCGAGCTGCACCGAGCGGAACAGCGCCTCGCTCTGCTGCGCGTCGGCCCGCGCCGCGTTCACGTTCGAGCTGACACGCCCGAACAGATCCGCCTCGTACGACACCGTGCCCTGTGCGCGCCACAGCGTCTGCGTCGGCACGCTGGCGTTGTCCGGCAGGAACTGCGACGCCGGCGACAGGCGTTCGCGCGTCGGCCCGAAGCCCGCGTCGATCGACGGGAACCACGACGCGCGCGCCGCCTGCGTCAGCGCCCGAGCCTGCTGCACGCGCGCGGCCGCCGCCTTCAGGTCCTGGTTCGCGGCCTGCGCTTCGTCTTCGAGCGTGTTCAACGCCGGATCGCCGAACACGGTCCACCACTGGCCGCGATGCGCGTCGTCGGCCGGATGCGCGGTCGTCCACGTGCCGGCAGCGTGCGGATCCTGCGAGGCGGCGCCCTGCGAAGGCGCTTCCTTGAAAGCAGCCGGCGCGGCCGCGTCGGGCCGGTGATACGGCGGCTCGACCGAGCACGCCGCGAGCCACGCCGCCAGCGCCGCGGCCGCGGCGACCCGCAGCCCGCGCGTCGCCGCATGAAGGCCGCCATCGTGCCGGCTTGCGGCGAGCGAATTATTTTTCATTGTCGTCATCTCCATCAAGCGTCCATCGCCGGTACGGCCGCGCCCGCACGATCCTTCTGCGCGACGTGAATCTTGCCGCCCGCGAGCGTACGCAGCACCACATAGAACACCGGCGTCAGCAGCAACCCGAACGCGGTCACGCCGAGCATCCCGAAGAACACCGCCACGCCCATCGCATGTCGCATCTCGGAGCCCGCGCCGCTCGACAGCACGAGCGGCACCACGCCCATGATGAAAGCGATCGACGTCATCAGGATCGGGCGCAGACGCATCCGGCTCGCCTCGATCGCCGCGGACAGCGGCGTGTGTCCGTCGTGCTCCAGTTCACGCGCGAATTCCACGATCAGGATCGCGTTCTTCGACGCGAGCCCGACGAGCACCATCAGCCCGATCTGCGTGAAGATGTTGTTGTCGCCCTGCGTGAGCCACACGCCGGTCAACGCGCACAGCACGCTCATCGGCACGATCAGGATCACCGCGAGCGGCAGCGTCAGGCTCTCGTACAGCGCCGCGAGCACGAGGAACACGAGCAGCACGCTGATCGGGAACACCCAGATGCCCGAATTGCCCGCGAGAATCTGCTGGTACGTGAGGTCGGTCCATTCGAACTTCACGCCGCGCGGCAGCGTCTCGGCCGCGATGCGTTCCGCCGCCGCCTGCGCCTCGCCCGACGAGAAGCCCGGCGCCGGGCCGCCGTTGATATCCGCCGCCGTGTAGCCGTCGTAGCGAACCACCATCTCGGGGCCGTACGTCGGGCTCACCGTGACGAGCGACGACAGCGGCACCATCTCGCCCCGATCGTTGCGCGTCTTCAGTTGCAGGATGTCGTCCGCGTGCTGACGGAACGGCGCATCGGCCTGCACGCGCACCTGGTACACGCGCCCGAAACGGTTGAAGTCGTTCACGTACAGCGAGCCGAGGTAGATCTGCATCGTGTCGAACACGTCCGTCACCGGCACGCCGAGCTGCTTGGCCTTCGTGCGATCCAGATCGACGTTCAGTTGCGGCACGTTGATCTGATAGCTGGAGAACGTCGGGCCGAGTTCGGGCGTCGTCGCCGCGCGCTTGATGAAGTCCTGCGTCGCGCGATTGAGCTCCGCGTAGCCGACCGCGCCGCGGTCCTCGAGCTGCATCTTGAAGCCGCCGAGCGTGCCGAGACCCAGCACCGGCGGCGGCGGAAACACCGCGACGAACGAGTCCTTGATCGCCGCGTACTGCTGGTTCAGCGCACCGGCGATCGCGCCCGCCGACAGCGCGCGGCTGCCGCGCTCCTTGAACGGCTTCAGCGTGACGAACACGATGCCCGCGCTCGAACTGTTCGTGAAGCCGTTCACCGACAACCCCGGGAACGCGACCGCGCTTTCCACGCCCGGCTGCTTCAGCGCGATTGCGCTCATGTCGCGAATCACGGCCTCGGTGCGATCGAGCGACGCGCCGTTCGGCAGTTGCGCGAACGCGATCAGATACTCCTTGTCCTGCGCGGGCACGAAGCCGCCCGGCACGACGCGCGCCATCAGCACCGTCGCGCCGACGAGCACCGCATAGACCACGAGCATCACGCCCTTGCGGCGCAGCACGCCGTTCACGCCGCGGCCATAGCGCTCGGAGCCGCGATGGAACACGTGATTGAAGCGCCGGAAGAAGCCGCCGAACACGCGGTTCATCGCGCGCGTGAGCCAGTCCTCCTTGTCGCCGTGACCGCGCAGCAGCAGCGCGGACAGCGCCGGCGAGAGCGTCAGCGAGTTGAACGCGGAGATCACCGTCGAGATCGCGATCGTCATCGCGAACTGCTTGTAGAACTGACCGGTCAGGCCCGTCATGAACGCGAGCGGCACGAACACGGCGACGAGCGTCAGCGCGATCGCGATGATCGGTCCGCTCACTTCGCGCATCGCCTTATAGGTTGCGTCGCGCGCGGAAAGCCCGCTTTCGATGTTGCGCTCGACGTTCTCGACGACGACGATCGCATCGTCGACGACGATCCCGATCGCGAGCACCATCCCGAACAGCGACAGCGCGTTGATCGAGAAGCCGAACGCGAGCAGGAGCGAGAACGTGCCGACGATCGACACCGGCACCGCGATCAGCGGAATGATCGACGCGCGCCACGTCTGCAGGAACACGATCACGACGATCACGACGAGCGCGATCGCTTCGAGCAGCGTATGCACGACCGCCTCGATGCTCGAACGCACGAACTGCGTCGGGTCATAGACGATCTTGTAGTCGACGCCGGCCGGGAAGTCCTGCTTCAGGTCCTTCATCGCCGCGCGCACCTGGTCGGAAATCGCGAGCGAATTCGCGCCCGGCGCCTGGTTGATCGCGAGCGCGACCGCCGGCTTGTTGTCGAGCAGCGAGCGCAGCCCGTATTCGGACGCGGCCAGCTCGATGCGCGCGATGTCGCGCAGATACGTGACGCCGCCGTCCGGCGTCGTCTTCACGATGATGTTGCCGAACTCGCTCTCGGTCGTGAGCCGCCCGCGCGCGTTCACCGACAATTGCAGCGGCGTACCCGGCACCGACGGCGACGCGCCGATCACGCCGGCCGCGACCTGCACGTTCTGCTCGCGGATCGCGTTGACGACGTCGGTTGCGGTCAGGCCGCGCTGCGCGACCTTCTGCGGATCGAGCCAGACGCGCATCGCGTAGTCGCCCGCGCCCCACAACTGCACTTCGCCGACGCCCTGGATCCGCGCGAGACGGTCCTTCACGTTCAGCAGCGCGTAGTTGCGCAGATACGTCATGTCGTACTGGTTGTTCGGCGAGATCAGGTGCACGACCATCGTCAGCGTCGGCGAGCTTTTGATCGTCGTGATGCCGAGCCGCTGCACGTCCTCGGGCAGACGCGGCAGCGCCTGGTTCACGCGGTTCTGCACGAGCTGCGTCGCCTTGTCCGGATCGGTGCCGAGACGGAACGTGACCGTCAGCGTCAGGTTGCCGTCGCTGTTCGCCTGCGACTGCATGTACAGCATGTTTTCGACGCCGTTGATCTGCTCTTCGAGCGGCGCCGCAACGGTTTCCGCGATCACCTTCGGATTCGCGCCCGGATACTGCGCATGAACGACGACCGAAGGCGGCACGACCTCCGGGTACTCGGAGATCGGCAACTGGAACAGCGCGATGATGCCGGCCAGCAGGATCAGCACGGACAGCACGCCCGCGAAGATCGGCCGGTCGATAAAGAATCTGGATATATTCATGGGTCGCCCGCAATGAAAAGGAGTGGGACGCTCGATCGATCAGTCGATCAATTACGACGCGCTGGCGGTCTTTTTCGCGGCCGCCTGGGCGGGTGCCTGAACCGGTGCCTGCGCGACCGACGAATCGTCGCCTTGCGCGTCGCCGTTCATCGGCACCATGTGGGCGCGCACCTGCACGCCGGGCCGCACGCGCTGCGTGCCGTTGACGATCACGCGATCGCCCTCTTTGAGGCCGCCGACGATCACGCGCAGGTTGCCCTGCTCGCTGCCCGTCTGCACCGCGCGATAGACGACCTGATTGTTGCCGTCGACGACGAACACGAACTTCTTGTCCTGGTCGGTGCCGATGGCCGCGTCGTCGACGAGCAGCGCCGGATGAGGCACGCTGCCGCTCACCTTGATGCGCGCGTACAGGCCCGGCACCAGCGTGCCGTCCGCGTTGTCGAAACGCGCGCGCACGCGGATCGTGCCCGACGACGTGTCGAGCCGGTTGTCGACCGACTCGATCGTGCCGCTGCGCGAGTAACCGGTCTCGTTCGCGAGGCCGAGTTCGACCGGCACCTTGCGGCCGTCCTTCATGCGGCTGATGTAGTCGAGGTAGGTCTGCTCGTCGGCGTCGAACGATGCGTAGATCGGCGACACGGACACGAGCGTCGTCAGCGGCACCGCGCTCGCGCCGGCCGACACGACGTTGCCGACCGTGATCTCCGCGCGCGACACGCGGCCCGACACCGGCGCGACGATCCGCGTGTAGCCGAGGTTGATCTGCGCGGCTTCGAGGGCGGCCTGCGCGGCCTTCAGGTTCGCGTTCGCCTCGCGCGCCGCATTCTGCTTCTCGTCGTAATCGCGCTTCGCGATCGCGTTATCGCCGATCAGACGCTGCGCGCGTTCCCAGTCGCTCTGCGTATAGCCTTCGCGCGCCTGCGCGCCCGCGACCTGCGCGGCGGCCTGATCGACCGCCGCCTGGTACGGCCGCGGATCGATCACGAACAGCGTGTCGCCCTTCTTCACGAGCGCGCCGTCACGGAAATTCACCGATACGATCGTGCCGGACACGAGCGGACGCACGTCGACCTTGTCGACCGCCTCCATGCGCCCGGAGTAGGACTGCCAATCGGTGATCGTGCGCTGGACGACCTTCGCGACGTCCACTTCGGGAGCAGGCGGCGCTTCGGCTGCTGTCGCGCGCCCCTCATTGCGCGTCACGCCGAATGCGATGCCGGCTGCGATCGCGAGCACGCCTAGCGCCACCATCGCGATGCGTGAACGGGAATGCGAAAAGAAAGACATGTTGGGCTCCAAAAAGGACATTGGTAGATTCGTTGTTATGTGTAATGGCGCCGTTACGCCGGAAATCGTGTTACTTCAACGCGTCGAAGCAGCACTGGAAGAACCGCACCGCTTCCGCGAGCGCGGCCGGATGCGATGCAATCTGCGCATGGGACACGCTCGGATAGCGCACGACCTGCGTGCGCACGCCCGCATCGATCAGGCGGCTTGCGTACTTTTCCGCTTCGACGTGCAGCACGTCGTTCTGCGCGGTGACGATCAGCGTCGGCGGCAGGCCCGCTAGCCGGCTGGATTCGAGCGGCGCCGCATAGGGATGCATCCGCTGCGCCGCTTGCGGCAGATACGCGCGATAGCACGCCGCGCACTCGCGCGCGGTGATGTCCGAGCCGAGCCGCTCTTCGTCGCCGAGACGCGTGAGGCTCGGGTCGAGCATCGGCGCGAACAACGCCTGCGCGGCAAGCCGCACGTCGCCGCGATCGCGGCCGATGAATGCAAGGACGTTTGCAATCTGACCGCCCGCGTCGTGCCCCGCCGCGATGATCCGCTTCGTACTGCCACCGAACGCGCGTGCGCGCGTCAGCACCCACAGCGCCGCGCGATGCGCGTCTTCCGGCGCGGCCGGAAACGGAAACTGCGGCGCGAGCGAATAGCCGACCGATACGACGAGCGCCGGTAAGCGTTCTGCGAAAAAACGCCCGGCCGCGTCGCTGTCGTCGAGCGTGCCGCGCACGAAACCGCCGCCGTGGAAGTACAGCAACACCGGCAATCCGCTCGCATTCGCGCGCCGATACAGGCGCAGCGTGATCTCCTGCGCGTAGCCCTCGATGGTCACGTCGGTCGTCTCGACCGAAGTCTCGACCGCAGGCAGCGCGGCCCCGCCGGGCGCGGCATCGCACGCGGCGGAAATCCATGACAGCGAAGTTTTTAAGGCATCCATGCGAAACGGCGCAGTACGCGAAAGTAATTCGATGGAGCGAATTGTGGGTTCGGCAGAGCGGCAAATAAATGCCTATAATCCGGCAACACAATTCGGCGCCTCTGAACAATCCGTTCCCTCTTTCTGTGTGCGCGCGCTTCGCGCGTTGCCGAGCGCCCGGCCTTTTTCGGAGAATCGCAATGGACCGGCTTCAGGCCATGCAGGTGTTCACCCGTGTCGTCGACACCAACAGCTTCACGCGCGCGGCGGAAACGCTCGACATGCCGCGCGCGTCGGTCACGACGATCATTCAGAATCTCGAAGCATTCCTCGGCACGCGGCTGATGCACCGGACCACGCGGCGCCTGTCGCTGACGCCGGACGGCGCCGCGTACTACGAGCGTTGCGTGCGCATTCTCGCGGACGTGCTGGAAACGGAAGCGAGCTTCCAGAGCGGCAACCGCAAGCCGCACGGCAAGCTGCGCATCGACATGCCGGGCTCGATCGGCCGGTTGATCGTGATTCCTTCGCTATGCGAATTTCACACGCGCTACCCGGACATCGACCTGCAGCTCGGGTTGTCCGACCGGCCGGTCGATCTGTTGCAGGAAGGCGTGGATTGCGTGGTGCGCGTCGGCGCGCTGCAGGATTCGTCGATGGTCGCGCGGCGCATCGGCATTTTCGAAGGCGTGTCGTGCGCGGCGCCGTCGTACCTCGAACAGCACGGCACGCCGCGCACGCTCGAAGACCTCGAATCGCACCGCGCGGTCAATTATTTTTCGAGCCGCACCGGGCGTGTGATCGACTGGACGTTTCTCGTCGACGGCAAGGAAGTCGAAGTGAAGCTCGAGAGCAAGGTGTCGGTGAACGACGCGGATGCGTACGTGACCTGCGGGCTCGAAGGCTTCGGGCTGATCCAGCCGGCGCGCTATATGGTGCTGCCGCAACTGCGCTCGGGCGAACTCGTCGAGGTGCTGCCGGACCTGAGGCCGCTGCCGATGCCGATATCCGCCGTGTATCCGCACAGCCGGCATCTGTCGCCGAAGGTGCGCGTGTTCGTCGACTGGATCGCGGAAGTGTTCGACCGCTGCCCGCTGCTATCGGGCCGCGCGTCGCTCGACAAGACCTGCTCGATGCGCACGCCCGAGCAGCGCGAAAGCAAGCCGGATCTCGAAACGCCGGTGGTGTCGGAATGGGTCGCGTAGGCGGGCAGGCCCTCTAGCGCTCGCGCGCCGGACATCCCTGCATTGTTCTTGATTTCTGGCAAATCATTTCAGCATTCGCCGATTTATCGGTACGCCGTGCTCGTCTACATTGCTCCGACACCGAACGCCCTCGCGATCGCGCATCGCTCAGGGCGGACCGGACACCCCTTTCGTTACGGAGCAATCGACCATGAACCCTGCGACGCCTTCGGAACTCGATCACTGGGCCACGACGACCCCCGTCTGGATCCCATTCCGCCCGGTGCGCTGAACGTCATCAGCCAGTCATACGAAACGGCGGCACTGTTCGACAGCAGTGCCGCCGTTTTTTTCATGTCGCGTCACGACGTCTCGCGTTTGACGAAGTCGGGCTCGAAAAATACCCAGCGTATCTGCGGATACGCATCCTGCAGGTCCGCCTCGATGCGGTTGATCGCATCGACCATCGCGCGGCTTTGCTCGTAGTCGATCATTTCCGCCTGCACGGCCACGACGATCTCGGTGCCCCATTGCAGCGTGATCAGATTGATGATCGTGCGGATCTCGGCGCGCTGGCGAAGAAACGCTTCGATATCGCGGCGCATTTCCGGGCTCGCGGATTCGCCGATGATCATCGACTTCACCTCGCGCGCGATGAGCGCGGCGATCAGCATCAGCAACAGGCCGATCCCGATGGACCCGCACGCGTCCCACGCCGGATTGCCGGTGATCACCGTCATCAGCACCGCGACGAACGCGATCGCAAGGCCCGCGAGCGCGGCGATGTCCTCGCCCGCGACGACGAGCAGCGCGGACTCGCGCGTCTCGCGAAACCATCGCCACAGCGATTTGCCCGGATGCTGCGCGCGAATCACGCGCAGCGCGCCGAGCAGCGACAGCGCCTCCAGCACGACCGACACGCCGAGCACCGCAAGCGCGACGTAGACGAACTGCAGCGGCTCGCGCGCGATCAGCCGGTGGATGCCCTCGTACACGGAGAATGCGCCGCCGACGAAGAACAGCAACAGCGCGACGAGGAGCGAGTAGAAATTGATCTCGCGGCCGGCGCCCATCGGATGCAGCGCGGTGGCAGGGCGGCGCGCCTGGCGCAGCCCGAACAGCAGCAGCAACTGGTTGCCGCAATCGGCCGTCGAGTGAATGGCCTCGGCGAACATCGAGCCGGAACCGGTGAAGGCCGCCGCCACATACTTGATGACGGCGATGCCGACGTTCGCCGCGAGCGCATAGAAGATCGCCTTCGGCGACTCCGCGCTCATGCGACCTCGACTTGGGCGGCGCCGTCCGTGAGCTCGCCGATCACGGCCGCCTGCGCAAAGCCTTCGTCGCGGAACACGGCCAGCACGTCGTCGACGCGGTCCGGCGCGCACGCGACCAGCAGGCCGCCGGACGTCTGCGGGTCGGTCAGCAGCGTGCGCGCGACGGCCGGCAGGCCGTCGGCAAGGTGCACGCTGTCGCCGTACGAATTCCAGTTGCGGCCCGACGCGCCCGTGAACACCCCGTTCGCCGCGAACGCCTCGACGCCCGGCAGCCAACGCAGATGCGCGTAACGCACGCGCGCGGTCAGCGCCGCGCCGCGCGCGATTTCGAGCGTGTGGCCGAGCAGGCCGAAGCCGGTGACGTCGGTCATCGCGTGCACGCCGGGTAGCTGCGCGAGCGCGGTGCCGGGCGTGTTCAGCTTCGTTGTCGCGTCGATCATCGCGCGGTAGCCGGCGTCGTCCAGTTGTTCCTTCTTCAGCGCGGCCGACAGCACGCCCACGCCGAGCGGCTTGCCGAGCACCAGCACGTCGCCCGCACGCGCGGACGCGTTGCGCTTCACACGCTCCGGATGCACGATGCCGAGCGCCACGAGCCCGTAGATCGGCTCGACGGAATCGATCGAATGCCCGCCCGCCACCGGGATGCCCGCCGCCGCGCAGACGTCCTCGCCGCCGCGCAGCACGGCCGAGATCACGTCGTGCGGCAACACGTTGATCGGCATGCCGACGAGCGCCAGCGCGAGGATCGGCTTGCCGCCCATCGCGTAGACGTCGGACAGCGCGTTCGTCGCCGCGATGCGGCCGAAGTCGTACGGGTCGTCGACGATCGGCATGAAGAAGTCGGTCGTCGCGACAATCGCCTGTTCGTCGTTCAGACGGTAGACGGCGGCGTCGTCGGCGGTTTCGGTGCCGACCAGCAGGTCCGGGAACGCGGCGACGAGCGGCGTGCTGCGCGCGAGCAGCTGGGACAGCACGCCCGGCGCGATCTTGCAGCCGCAGCCGCCGCCGTGCGAAAGGCTGGTCAGACGCGGCGTCGCCGCGGAGGAGGAAACACGTTCAGTCATGGTTCGGATTCGCGAGGAAGATTCGGTGCCGGAGGCAATGCGCCATTATGGGCCAATCGCCCGGCGCATGCGGCGTGCCGCGCTTCGCAAGTCGCGGGCGGGGGCCTGGTTTCAGACCGTCGCCGGCCGCCACGCATGGAGCGCGTCGAGCAGCCACTGCGGGTCGTCGTGCGGCAGATCGTGGCCGGCCCACGGATGCGCGACGTGCGTCGCCCCCCACGCGCGCGCGAGCCGCGCGGAACAGGCCGGATCGACCAGTCGATCGCCGCTCGACGACAGCACGAGCACCGGGCAACGCGGCATCCGAACGACGCGAAACCGCGCGGCGGCCGCAAGCTGGCGCAGCGCGTTCGCGCGCGTGACCGGCGCGTCCGCGCGGATCGCGCGCCAGGAAGCGAGATCGTCGGCGAGCGTGTCGCGGCGCTGGCAGGTCAACGCGTGAATCAGCGGCTCGGCGACGTTGCCGCCGTCAGCCGGATCGTCGCCGCGCCAGTCGAGCGCGACGCGAACGAGCGCCGGCCATGCCGACGGCCGCAGCCGTTCGCGCGCGCGGCTGTACGGCCGCATGCTCGTGTTCACGAGCACCAGTCGTTCCACCTCGTCCGGAAACCGGATCGCCCACGCTGCCGCCACCATCGCGCCGAGCGACATCGCCAGCACGCGGTACGGCCCGCGCCCGCCCGCCTGCGCGCGCACCGGATCGACATACGCGTCGACGGACAGCGGCGAGCGCCGCGACGCGAACAGGCCGTTGCCGGGCAGATCGATCGACCGCACGTCGTCGCCGCAGCACGCGAGCCGCTGCGCGAACTCGCCCCAGTGACGCGTCTCGCGCGTGAGGCCGCGCAGCAGGATCCATGTCGTTGCGGCGCTCATGTTCCCGGCCGCCGATACCAGTGAACGATCGCCGTCTGCAACAGTTGCTGGCGCAATCCGCCCGCGGGCAGCCAGTGTTCCGACGAATAGGCCGCGCGTGCCAGAAACTCGAACAGACTGGCGTGACGCCGCAACACACGCGCGGTTCGATGTTCGAGCAGCGGGTTGAAGATGCCCTGACGCGACAGGATCTGCCGCGGGTTCTTCTTGATCCACAGCCACGAGCCGAGTTCGAGCGTCAACGGCAGAAACACGTGCTGGGCGGGCGCACGATCGTATGCACAGTCCCAGAGGTCGCCGTGCAGCAGATATTGATGGCTCTGCGGCTCGAACGTATAGCCGTGATGCGGATGCGCGTGCTCGAACATCGTCTTCAGCGCGTACATTTCAGGCAGATGACGCATCAGCTGCCGCGTGCGCGCGTACGGAAACCAGATGCTGTCGTTCCATCCATAGCCGGAATGGCAATCGAGCGCGATGCTGAGCGGCCGCGCCGTCAGTTCATCGTCGACCACCTTCAGCAGCGCGGCCGCCTCCGGCTCCATCGGCGCGCCGCGGCGGCCGCGATACCAGGGCAGCCACGAGCCGATCCGCTGACCGCCGGCGAGGAACGGCACGCGGCCGTCGGCGTCCTGCGGCGCGTTGCGCATCAGGTCGACGCCGTGCGGATTCGCCCGCGTCGCCTGCCACATGCCGCCCGGATTCACGATCGGCATGAACACGAGCCGCACCGATTGCAGTTCCTGCGCGAGCAGATCGTCCCATGCGAGCCGCGCGACCAGCGTTCGCATGTAGTCGAGCACGAGCTGCGAACCGATCCGCTCGAGCCCGTGAATGCCGCCAAAAAACCCGATGGCGGGCGCATCCGCGTCGCGTGCGCCGACGCCTGTCACATACAGCTCGAACGTGCGGCCGCGCACATGCGTCTGGCCGACGCTACGGATGTCGAACCATTGTTGTCCCGCGTCGAGGATCACCTTCAGGTCCTCGTACTCGGCAAAACTGTCGGGCAGGAAACTGAGTGCCTGCATAAGCGGCGCGTAGATCGAGTGTCGTTATCGGGGACAGCACGCTCGGTGGCTTCCGAATATAGCCGCTTCATCGCGTATTGCGCGTGACAGTTGACGCTGCTGTCACACGCACGTCACACGCATGACGCCTGAAAGACAAGACATATAGTCGTCTAGATGTCGCGACGCCTTCACTCAACCGTCACAGTCGGTTCCTAGAATGGGCCGCAATGTAACGGCTGCGGCCACCTATTGCACTGACTGACATGGACGCCATACGCATCGAACGCCTGTCGAAAACCTTCGGCAACGGCCGCAAGGCACTCGACGAAATCGACCTGCGCATCGGCACGGGTGAAATGGTCGCGCTGATCGGCGCGTCGGGCTCCGGCAAGTCGACGCTGCTGCGGCACATCGCCGGCTTCATCGCGGCCGATCAGCAACCGTCGCAAGTCGAAATCCTCGGACGGCCGATCCAGCAGAACGGGCGCATCGTGCGCGAGGTCCGCCGCATCCGCCGCGACATCGGTTTCGTGTTCCAGCAATTCAATCTCGTGAACCGGCTCACGGTGCAGACCAACGTGCTGATCGGCGCGCTCGCGCGGCTGCCGTTCTGGCGCCGCGTGACCGGCTCTTTTCCGCGCGGCGAGCGCGATCTGTCGCTGCAGGCGCTCGGCGAAGTCGGCATCGCCGCGCATGCGAACGAGCGCGCAGCGAACCTCTCCGGCGGACAGCAGCAACGCGCCGCGCTCGCGCGCGCACTCGTGCAACACGCCAAACTGATTCTCGCGGACGAACCGATCGCGTCGCTCGACCCCGAGTCGTCGCGGCGCGTGATGGATCTGCTGCGCGAGCTGAATGCCAAACATCAGTTGACGGTCGTCGTTTCGCTGCACCAGGTCGACATCGCGATGGCGTACTGCCCGCGCACGGTCGCGCTGCGCGACGGACGCATCGTCTACGACGGACCGTCGAACGCGCTCACGCCGGCGCTGCTTCAACAACTGTACGGCAGCAGCGCGCGCGAACTGCTCGACGCGCGGCTCGCCGGCGACGCATTCGCGCCGGCCCCGGCATTCGGCGCGGCGCGCACTGCCGCCTGAGCCGGCTCTCGTCACGCGACATCACCCGAACTCATCATCCACCACCACGGATCACTTCCCATGAAACTGCTTCGCACTCTTCTCGCTACCAGCGTTGCCGCAGTCGCATTCTCCGGCGCGGCCGCCGCGCATGCGGAAGACCTGAACTTCGGCATCATCTCGACCGATTCGTCGTCGGTGCTCAAGGAGCGCTGGCAACCGTTCATCGACGACATGAGCCGCCAGACCGGCCTCAACGTGAAGCCGTTCTTCGCGACTGACTACGCGGGCATCATCGAGGCGATGCGCTTCAACAAGGTGCAGCTCGGCTACTTCGGCAACGCGTCCGCGATGCAGGCCGTCGATCGCTCGAACGGCGAAATCTTCGCGAAGGTCATGTACGCGAACGGCGCGGGCGGCTACAAGTCGGTGCTGATCACGAACGTGAACAGCCGCTTCAAGACGCTCGACGACGTGTTCCGCAACACGAAGGACGTGACGCTCGGCTGGGGCGATCCGAACTCGACGTCGGGCACGCTGATCCCCGGCTACTACCTGTTCGCGAAGCACAATGTCCAGGTGGACGCGACGTCGTTCAAGACGGTGCTGCCGTCGAGCCACGAAGCGAACCTGCTCGCCGTCGTAAACAACCGGGTCGACATCGCGACGAACAACACCGAGCAGCTCGAAACGCTGCAAAAGGCGCATCCGGACCGGTTCGCGCAGGTGCGCGTGCTGTGGACGTCGCCGCTGATCCCGTCCGATCCGCTCGTGTGGCGCAAGGACCTGCCGGAAGCGACGAAGGAAAAGCTGCGCAAGTTCTTCTACAACTACGCGAAGACCGATCCGAAGGAAAAGGCCGTGATGGCGAATATCACCGGCTATAGCGGCTTCGCGCCGTCGACCGACGCACAGCTGAAGTCGATCCGCGAAATCGCGCTGTTCCAGGAAAAGCAGAAGATCCAGGCGGATACGCACCTGTCGGCTGACGACCGCAAGAGCCAGCTCGCCGACATCGACGCGAAGCTCGGCGCGTTGTCAGCGGCATCGAAAGAATGAACGCATCGGAATTCAGCGCATCGCATACGGCCGACGCAGCCGGCCGGCCGGGCGTGAGCCCGGTGGCCCCGGTTGCGTCGGAGCCGGGCCGACCCGGCGAGACCCGCGGCGCGGCGCCAGTGGCGCCCACGGCGGGCAAGCGCAGCTGGTCGTCGCTGGTCGGCTGGGCCGTGGTGCTCCTGCTGCTCGGCGGGTCGTGGCACGGCGCGGACATGCGTCCGCTCGACCTGTTCTCCGATTCCGCGAACATGGGGCAGTTCGCACGCGACTTCTTTCCGCCGAACTTCGACGACTGGCGCACGTACGTGAGCGAGATGCTCGTGACGATCGCCGTCGCCGTGTGGGGCACCGCGCTCGCGATCGTCTGCGCGATTCCGTGCGGTCTGCTGTCCGCGCACAATCTGACGCCGCCATGGATCCGGCATCCGGTTCGCCGGTTGATGGACGCCTGTCGCGCGATCAACGAGATGGTGTTCGCGATGCTGTTCATCGTCGCGGTCGGGCTCGGCCCGTTCGCCGGCGTGCTCGCGTTGTGGGTGCATACGACCGGCGTGCTCGCGAAGCTGTTCGCGGAGGCCGTCGAGGCGATCGATCCGCGTCCGGCCGAAGGCGTGCGCGCGACCGGCGCGACGCCGCTCGACGAGATCATCTACGGCGTGCTGCCGCAGGTCATGCCGCTGTGGATCTCGTACACGCTGTACCGGTTCGAATCGAACGTGCGCTCGGCGATGGTGGTCGGCATGGTCGGCGCGGGCGGCATCGGCGTCGTGCTGTACGAGGAGATCCGCTCGTTCGACTACGGGCAGACTTGCGCGGTGCTGATTCTCGTCGTCGCGGTCGTCAGCGCGATCGACCTGATTTCCGGATGGCTGCGTCAGCGGGTGATCTGAGCGCCTGACGGTGGTGAGAAACAGAGCGGGGAGCGAAGTCGTGAGACTCGCTCCCCGCGCTGTTTTTACGTGTGGCGATTGCGCGAACGATCAGATGCGTTCGATCGCGATCGCAATGCCCTGACCGACGCCGATGCACATCGTGCAGAGCGCGAAGCGGCCCTGCGTGCGTTCAAGCTGATACATCGCCGTGGTCACGAGGCGCGCGCCGCTCATCCCGAGCGGATGGCCGAGCGCAATCGCGCCGCCGTTCGGATTCACGCGGGGATCGTCATCCGCGACGCCGAGCATGCGCAGCACCGCGAGACCCTGCGCGGCGAACGCTTCGTTCAGCTCGATCACGTCGAACTGGTCGATGTTCATGTTCAGACGCGCGAGCAGCTTCTGCGTCGCGGGCGCCGGGCCGATGCCCATCACGCGCGGCGCCACGCCGGCCGTCGCGACGCCGAGCACGCGTGCGCGCGGCGTCAGTCCGAAGCGTTTCGCGTTGGCTTCGTTCGCGAGCAGCAGCGCCGCTGCGCCATCGTTCACGCCCGACGCGTTGCCCGCCGTGACCGTTCCGTCCGGCCGCACGACGCCCTTGAGCTTCGCGAGCGACTCGATGCTGGTCTCGCGCGGATGCTCGTCACGCGAGACGACAAGCGGATCGCCCTTCTTCTGCGCAATCGTGACCGGCACGATTTCCTGCGCTAGCGTGCCGTCCTGCTGCGCGCGCGCCGCCTTCTGCTGGCTGCGCAGCGCGAACAGGTCCTGATCGGCGCGGCTCACGTTGTAGTCCTGCGCGACGTTCTCGGCCGTCTCGGGCATCGAGTCGACGCCGTACAGCTGCCTCATCAGCGGGTTCACGAAGCGCCAGCCGATCGTCGTGTCGTAGATCGCGGCGTCGCGCGCAAATGCGCTCGCCGCCTTGCCCATCACGAACGGCGCGCGGCTCATGCTTTCGACGCCGCCCGCGATCATCAGCCCGGCCTCGCCCGACTTGATTGCGCGCGCGGCGACGCCGACCGCGTCCATGCCCGATCCGCACAGGCGATTGACCGTCGACCCCGGCACGCTGTCGGGCAAGCCGGCGAGCAGCAGCGACATCCGGGCGACGTTGCGGTTGTCGTCGCCGGCCTGGTTCGCGCAGCCGTAGATCAGGTCGTCGACGGCGCGCCAGTCGACTTCCTTGTTACGCGCCATCAGCGCTTTCAGCGGCACTGCACCGAGGTCGTCGGCGCGAACTTGCGCGAGCGAGCCCGCGTAGCGGCCGATCGGGGTGCGAATCGCGTCGCAAAGAAAAGCTTCCGTCATCACTATCTCCGGTTTGACTGTTGCGCGGGCGACATGAAAAGGAATCGGGCACGGATCCGGGTGCGCCGAAGATACGCCCAGAAAGTTCGATATACGAACTCGTGATCGATTATCGAACAATTGGCAGCCATCATAGGCGGGTGGCCGGACGGGTGTCAAGCGAGCCGGCGGCGCTGACAGTATAGGCAGCGACCAGAACAAAACGGTCGCGGGAACCGTGGTTCCGGCGACCGTTGGCCGATGCGGCGGCTCACGCCGTGCCGCGAATATCAGCGGGACATCAGCGGGACATCATGTTCATGTTGACGTTGTGCATCACCCAGATCGTCCCGAACACGAGGAACGCGAGCGCGAGCGCGGTGTACAACGCGGCCATGATGTTCCAGCCTTGTCCGGACGAGCCGAGGTGCAGAAAGTACACCATGTGAACGAGGATCTGCACGAGCGCGAGGACGGCGATGACGATCATCGTCGTGCCGGGATCCATCGCCTTCGTCATCACGAGGCCGAAAGACAGGGCGGTCAGGACCACCGACAGCGCGAAGCCGATCATGTACCCGCCGAAGCTGCCATGCGCTTCGACGACCGAATCAGAATGAGCCATTTAGAGCACGCTCCCGAGATAGACAAAAGTAAACACGCAGATCCAGACGACGTCGAGGAAGTGCCAGAAGAGGCTGAGGCACGTGAGACGCCGGATTTCCCGCTCGCCGAGCTGGCGGCGCTGGATCACCTGTGCCATCAGCACGATCATCCAGATGAGGCCGATAAACACGTGAAGCCCGTGCATGCCGACCAGCGTGAAGAACGACGACAGAAACGCGCTGCGGCTCGGACCCGCTCCTTCGGCGACCAGATGCGAGAACTCCTGCAGTTCGAGCAGCAGGAACGCCGCACCGAGCACGAACGTCACCAGCAGCCAGCCCAGCACCATGCCGTTCCTGCGCCGAACCGCGCCGAGCATCGCGAAGCCGTACGTGATGCTCGACAGCAGCAGGATGGCCGTTTCGAGCGCGGCGCCCGGAATGTCGAGCAGGTCCTTGCCGGTCGGGCCGCCGGCGAACTGATGGCCGAGCACGGCGAAGGTCGCGAACAGCGACGCGAACATCAGGCAGTCGGTCATCAGGTAGATCCAGAACCCGAACACCGAATGCGACTGGGGGACGTGCGCGTGCTCGGCGAGCACGGCGGTATTGGTCTTTTGCAGCATTAGTTGACCTCCGCGGCAGCAAGGGCGGCGTAGCGCTTTTCCTCGTCGGCCGCCACTTCTTCGGCGGTGATGAAATAGCCCTCGTTGTCCGAGAAGCTGTACACGACGACGACCACGAGACACGCGACAAGCGCGGCGATCGTCAGCCACACGATGTGCCACACGGCGGCAAAGCCGAGCACGAGACTGAACATGCCGACGAGGAAGCCCGCGCTCGTATTCGACGGCATGTGGATGTCCTCGTACTTCGCCGCGAGACCGAGACCTTCGCCGGTCTCCTTCATGCGGGCGAATTCGTCGCGCTCGTGCACGTGCGGGATGATCGCGAAGTTATAGACCGGCGCCGGCGACGGAATCGACCACTCGAGCGTGCGGGCGCCCCACGGATCGCCCGACACGTCGCGATACTCCGGCTTGTTGCGATTGATGACGCTGACGATGAACTGCGTGACCTGGAACACGACGCCGAGCGCGATGATCCCGGCGCCGACGGCCGCCACGATCAGCCACGGATGCCACGCCGGATTGTCGTAGTGGTTGATACGGCGCGGCATGCCCATGAAGCCGAGCACATAGAGCGGCACGAACGCGACGTAGAAGCCGATGAACCAGCACCAGAACGCGCACTTGCCGAGCCGGTCGTTCAGCTTGAAGCCGAACGCCTTCGGGAACCAGTAGCTGAAGCCGGCCAGGTAGCCGAACACCACGCCGCCGATGATCGCGTTGTGGAAATGCGCGACGAGGAACAGCGTGTTGTGCAGCACGAAGTCCGCGCCGGGAATCGCGAGCATCACGCCGGTCATCCCGCCGATCGAGAACGTGACCATGAAGCCGATCGTCCACAGCATCTGCGACGTGAACTCCACCCGCCCGCGATACATCGTGAACAGCCAGTTGAAGATCTTCACGCCGGTGGGGATCGCGATGATCATCGTCATCACGCCGAAGAACGCGTTCACGCTTGCGCCGGAGCCCATCGTGAAGAAGTGGTGCACCCACACGAGGAACGACAGGATCGTGATCACGCAGGTCGCGTAGACCATCGTCGCGTAACCGAACAGCGGCTTCTTCGAGAACGTCGCAACGATTTCCGAGTACATGCCGAACGCCGGCAGCACGAGGATGTACACCTCGGGGTGGCCCCACGCCCAGATCAGGTTCAGGTACAGCATCGCGTTGCCGCCGCCGTCGTTCGTGAAGAAGTGCATGCCGAAGTAGCGGTCGAGACCGAGCAGGCCCACCGCGATCGCGAGGATCGGGAACGTCGCCATGATCAGGATGTTCGACGCGAGCGCAGTCCACGTGAACACCGGCATCTTCATCAGCGTCATGCCTGGCGCGCGCATCTTGATGATCGTGACGAAGAAGTTGACCGCCGAGATGATCGACGCAAGCCCCGATATCTGCACCGCCCATATGTAATAGTCGACGCCGACTGTCGGGCTGTACTGCAGCTCCGCGAGCGGCGGGTACGCGACCCAGCCCACCGCCGCAAAGTCGCCGACGACGAGCGAGATGTTCACGAGCACCGCGGCGACCGCCGTCATCCAGAACGACAACGAGTTCAGGAACGGAAAGGCCACGTCGCGCGCGCCGATCTGCAACGGAACGACCAGATTGAACAGGCCGACCATCAACCCCATCGCGAGGAAGAACAGCAGGATGAAACCGTGCGCGGTGAAGATCTGGTCGTAGTGCTCCGGCGGCAGATAGCCGGGATTGTTGAACGCGATGGCTTGCTGGATGCGCATCATGACCGCGTCGGCGAAGCCGCGCAGCAGCATGATGATCGCCATGATCATGTACATGATGCCGATCCGCTTCGGATCGACGCTGGTGAGCCATTCGGACCACAGCCATTTCCAGCGGCGGGTGACGGTCAGCGCCACGGCGATCGCCGCGACCACCAGCAGCATGAACGCGCCCGCGCCCATGATGATGGGCTGATCGAACGGTATTGCATCTAATGTCAGTTTGCCGAACATGGCTTACCCCTTCGTAACGCAGGCGGCGTCGTCGAAGTCCTTCGCGACGCCGTTGTTGTATTTCGCAACGATGTTGCGGAACAGATTCGGATCCACCGATGAGAAGTGACGGACCGGATTGTTCTCGCTCGGCTGCGCGACCGCCGCGTACTGATCCATGCCGAGGTGCTCGGGGTCTGCCTTCACCTTCGCGACCCACGCGTTGAAGTCCGCGTTGCTCATCGCGAGCGCGCGGAACTTCATGTCCGAGTAGCCCTTGCCGCTGTAGTTGTTGCTGACGCCGGCGTAGTCGCCGGCTTCGTCCGCGATCAGGTGCAGGCGCGTCTGCATGCCGGCCATCGCGTAGATCTGCGTGCCGAGCTGCGGAATGAAGAACGAGTTCATGATCCCGTCCGACGTGATCCGGAAATTGACCGGCGTGCCGACCGGCATCGCCATCTGGTTCACCGACGCAATGCCGAGGTCCGGGTAGATGAACAGCCACTTCCAGTTCAGCGCGACCACTTCGACGTTGATCGGCTTCACGTTCGATGCGATCGGCTTGTACGGATCGAGCTCGTGCGAGGTCTTCCAGGTCAGGACGCCGAGGAACAGGATGATGAGCGCCGGGATCGTCCAGACGACGACTTCGATCTTCGCGGAGAAGTCCCACTTCGGCGCATAGGTTGCCTTGCGGTTCGACGCCCGGTAGTGCCATGCGAACAAGAGCGTGAGCAGGATCACCGGGACCACGACGAGCAGCATGGTGCCCGAGGCCGTCAGGATGAGCGATTTCTCCGCCGCGCCAACGCTTCCCTTCGGATTGAGAAGAGTGAGGTCGTTGCACCCTGCGAGGGAAGCGACGAGGCCGATCCCGAGAGGGATTAACAACCTTTTAAAGGCTTTTCTGTTTAGCATTTTTGACCGGATTTCCGTTGAACCACTATTGACATGCGCTGCACGCATTCGCGTCGCCCAAAAATGCCATGCGAAATGCACCCGTATTGCGTATGCCCGGGAATTTTACGAAACGGGTTCGGACGGAAATTTGATCTTTGTTAATGAAATTCCTGCAAATCCTGTAATACGCGGAACGGCGACATTACGACGCCAAAATCTTTCCAAAGCCTTACTGACAGCCGCAACGGGAATTTCGGCAATCCCTGGGCATGGGCCACCTACTTAATCCAACGCGCAAATTAATACTTTCAGAAATCATCTTTTTGCGAAAGTATTTATTATCCGGATTGAAAATAAATTCAGCGTCAATCAGAAAATTGAGATACGGACTGACCTAAGTCAACCGTATCAAATGTTTAATACGCGTTAATACCTCGGCGCTTCGCGTCGATCACCCCCCTCGCACCCGCACACTCTGCGGAATGGCGAAACAATACGGTTTGCGCTATCTTCACGGATTCCCGACGCGCCGCCCCCACTCCCGACGCCCATGAGCCCCGCTTCCCGAATCCCGACCGACCCCGCAGCCGAGCATCCGGAGAGTTCGGAGAAGCCGGGCGATTCGTATGTCCAGTCGTTTGCGCGCGGGCTGTCGGTCATCCGGGCGTTCAACGCGGAACGCCCCGAACAGACGCTCACCGACGTCGCCGGCGCAACCGGCCTCACGCGCGCCGGCGCGCGCCGCATTCTGCTCACGCTGCAGACGCTCGGCTACGTGGAGGCCGAAGGCCGGATGTTCCGGCTCACGCCGAAGATCCTCGACCTGGGCTTCGCGTACCTCACGTCGATGCCGTTCTGGAACCTCGCCGAGCCGGTGATGGAGGAACTGTCCGCACAGGTGCACGAAAGCTGTTCGGCCGCTGTCCTCGACCGGACGGAAATTGTCTACGTACTGCGCGTGCCGACGCACAAGATCATGACGATCAATCTTTCGATCGGCAGCCGGCTGCCTGCATATTGCACGTCGATGGGCCGCGTGCTGCTGTCGTCGCTCGACGAAGCGACGCTCGACGCGACGCTCGACGCGTCGCCGCTCGTCGCGCACACGCCGCGCACGGTCACCGGCAAGGACGAGCTGAAAAGAGTCATCGCGCAGGTGCGCGAACAAGGCTGGGCAATCGTCGATCAGGAACTGGAAGGCGGGCTGATTTCGCTGTCCGCGCCGATCCGCAACCGGCAAGGCCGCATCATCGCGGCGATGAACATCAGCGGCAATGCGCAGCGCGCGTCCGCGAAGCAGATGGTGAAGACGTTTCTCGAACCGTTGCAGCAGGCCGCCGCGCGCGTGTCGAGCATGGTCGCGCTGCGCACCTGAACCCGCCCCTGAACTCGCGCGCCGCTCAGCCGGCGTTCGCGAACGCCTGCACGAGCCAGTCCGCGAACGCCTTCACGCGCAGCGACAGCTGCCGGTTCTGCGGATACAACACCGACACCGGGAACGGCGGCGGCGGGCAATCCGGCAACAGCACGCACAACTCGCCGTTCGCGAGCTGCTCGCGAATCCGGTAGCGCGGCACCTGCACGATACCGAGCCCGGCGAGCGCCGCGCCCGTGTATAGCTCCGCGCCGTTCACCGTTACCGGCCCCGGCAGCGTCAGGCGGCGCACGCCTTCCTGTTGCGCAAATTCCAGCGGAAGCGGCCGCCCCGTCGCGGGCGACAGGTAGTTGACCGCGAGATGTCCTTCGGAGAGCGCGTCGATCGACGCCGGATCGCCGTGACGCGCGAGATACGCGGGACTCGCGCACGTGACCTGTTCGAGCAGCGCGACGCGGCGCGCGATCATCGACGAGTCCGCCAGTTCGCCGGCGCGCAGCACGCAGTCGATCCCTTCGCGGACGAGATCGACGTACTGGTCCCCCGAGCCGATGAAAAGCTCGACGCGCGGATAGCGTTCGAGAAATTCCGGCAGACGCGGCACCACGAAGTACCGTGCGAGCGTCTCCTGCATGTTCACGCGCAGCAGCCCTTTCGGGTCGCTGTCGCGAAAGCCCTCTTCGGTCTCTTCGAGATCGGCCAGCAGCCGCACGCAGCGCTGATAGTACGCATCGCCGTCGAGCGTCGGCTTCACCTGACGCGTGGTGCGTTCGAGCAGCCGCACGCCGAGTCTCGCTTCAAGACGCTTGATCGAGTTCGTGACGGTCGCGCGCGGCAAGCCCAGATCCTCGGCCGCCTGCGTGAAACTGCGGCGATCGACGATGCGCGTGAATATCTGCATCTCCTGAAAGCGATCCAATGGCGGCCTCGGTCGTTGTTGTTATGTGCGGCAGGTGGGCTGGAAGCCGACCGATGTTCTCACGATCTTCGCGTTCCGGACATTCGCGTCACCACCAGGCCGCGACGGTGCGTGCGCTCAGCCGCAGGCCACCTGCGTGAGTGCGTCGACGAACGCATCGCCCGCGTCGTCGAGCTTCCCGCCGTTTTCGACGGTCACGAGCGAGACGCCCGTCGGCAGCACGAACGGCGCGCTGCGCGCGAGCCGCGCGGCGATCTCCTCGCGCGTCTCCCTCGCCCGCGCCGCGAGGCGCGCCGCGAGCACGTGCGGCGGCGCCGTCACGTGCACGACCGTCATCGCCGGGTAGCGTTCGAGTGCCTCTTGCACATACGCGCGCGAGCCGTTCACGACGACCGTGCAGCCGAGCGCGAGCCACTGGTCGATCTCGATGCCGACGCCGTAGCGCAGCTTGTGGCTGCGCCACTGCATCGCGAAGAGGCCGAGCGTCGAACGCGCGTCGAATTCGCTGTCGGTCAGCGCGATGTGGTTCTCGCCGCCGCCGGGCGGCCGCGTGATGTAGCGATGCGCGAACACGACCGCACCATTGCCGATGCGGCCGCGCGCATAACCGAGCAGCGAGTCCTTGCCGACACCGGACGCGCCCATCACGTAGATCAGCCGTGCGCTCATCCGCGAGCCTCCCCGACCAGGTCGAGCGCTGCGCCAAACGGCACGCGGCGCCACAGCACGAACGGCGCGCCGGGCTCCGGTTCGACATAGATCGCGGCGCCGTGCACCGGCAACGCGCCGGGCGGCTGCATCCGCGCGTTCCAGGCGGCGACGAGCCGATCGCGCTCGCGCGCGTCGTCGAGTGAATCCGAAAGCGTCATATGAAAGCGGAATTCTTCGAAGACATACGGGTAGCCCCATTGGAGCAGCAGTTCGCGCTGCCGTGGCGTGAGCGGCGCTTCGAGGCGGCGCGCGAGATCCGCGGCGGATGGCGCCGCGCGCAGCGCCGCGAGCGCGCGCAGCGCGTCGGCCGCGAGGTCGCGCAGCGTGGCCTCGCCCGCGGCGTCGGCCGGACGCACGGCGACGAAACAGCCGATCGTCGCGGCCTCGACCGGCACGTCGAAGCGCGGGTGCGCCGCCGCCCACGTGAGCGCGGCGTCGAACAGCGCGTCGGGCGTCACGCCGGCCGCGAGCCGGAACGGCGCGACGAGCGTCGCGTGCCAGCCGTAGCGCTGCGGCGCGACGGTCAGTTCGGACAACGACCGGTCGAGACCGGCGAGCGTCGGCGGCGCGAGCGCGTCGCCGGTTTCCGGATCGCGGCCGAGCCATGCACAGCCGGCCTGCCACCACGCGGACTCGCGCGGCGGTGCGTAATAAAGCGCAAAGCGCGCCCGTTCGGGCCACGCGGACGGCGCAGCCGCCATCGACGCCACCGTGCTCATCCTTCGTACTCCACCATGAGTTGGACACGGTCGGCCGCGAAATACGTGACCCCGTATTTGATCGGCACGCCGTCGAGGTCCACGTCGACGTTCTCGACCCACAGCACCGGCTGCTGCCGGTTGATGTTCAGCCGCCGCGCGACTTCCGCCTCCGGCAGCACGCTGCCGATGCGGCTCCACTTGCGCAGATAGTCGGCGACGCCGAATTCCGCGAGCGCCTTCGACGTGCTGTCGACCCGTTCCATCACCGCCGGCAAGTCCGGGAAACGCGCGGCCGGGTACGAGTTGCGCGAGTACGTGAGCGGCACGCCGTCCGATTCGTGCAGCGTCTCCAGCTGATAGACGAGCGCGCCCGAGCGCAGCCCGAGCGCCTTCGCCACGGTCGGATCGGCCTTCCCGCGCGACGACGAGAGCAGCCGGCCGGCCGCCGGCTGCTGCTGGCGATTCAGGTTCTCGGTGAAGCGCGTGCGCTTGCCGATCGTGTAGTCGATCGCGCCGGGCTGCACGAATGTGCCGCGCCCCTGCTCGACGCTGACGAGGCCGAGCGTCGCGAGGCCCAGCATCGCGCGGCGCACCGTGTGGCGATTCACGTCGAAGCGCTTCGCCAGTTCGCCTTCGCTCGGCAGCCGCCCGTCGTCGCCGAAACCGCTCGCGGCGATCTCGGCCGCGAGGATCTGCTCGATCTGACGCCACACCGCCACGCCGGAGCCGCGTTCGAGCTGCGAGCCGCGCGGCGCTTCGTCGTTCGATGTCATGGTGTTGTCATTCCTCTGAGGTTCAATTCCGATTTGTTTGCACTGCATTGTAGTGCGCGCGCCATGATGAAAATATGAAAACATCCGGCCGCGCCGACATTGATCCATTATACTTAAAGACGTCTAGACGTTTAGACATGTAGATACCCAGACGCCCAGATGTGCAGCAACCCGTTTTGATCCGTTCACGACACAGGAAACCCCGATGAACGCTATTCCCGATCCATCTTCCGCAGCGGCGCGGCGCGCGTGGATGGCGGTTTTCGCGCGCACGCCGTGCGCCGAACTCGAAGCGGCGCTCGACGCCGCGCTCGAAGGGGCCGCGCGGCCCGCCTTCGACTGGCTGCGTCCGCCGCAGATCGGGCTCGCGATGGTGCGCGCCCGCATCGGCGGCACCGGCGACAAGTTCAATCTCGGCGAGGCGACGGTCACGCGCGCGACGCTGCGTCTGCGCAGCGGCGACAGCGCGGGGACGATCGGCGTCGCCTGCCATCTCGGCCGCGACAAGCGCCGCGCCGAACTCGCCGCGCTCGCGGACGCGCTGCTGCAGCAGCCGCAGCGTCATCCGCGATTGCATGCGCAACTCGTCGTGCCGCTCGCCGCGCGTATCGTCGAAGCGCGCGCGGCGAGGCGCGAGCAGGTCGCGACCACGCGCGTCGAATTCTTCACGATGGTCCGGGGGGAGGCATGAGCCAGCCATCCACGCAGCCTACGACGAGCGGCACGGCATCCGCTTCGCCGGTTTCGCTCGATGCCCTCGCGCCCGGCTTCGCCGATCCGGTTCAGGACACGCAGGCCGTGTTCCGCACGCTGCTCGACGCGCTCGCGCGTCCGGGCACGATCGGCACGATCACGTCGCGCCTGCCGGCCGCCGAAAGCGGTGACCCGGCGCGCGCGGGCCTCGCCGCGTTCGCGTCGCTGTTGACGATGTGCGATTACGCGACGCCCGTGTGGCTCGCGCAGCCCGATGCGGCGCTCGCCGCCGCGCTGCGTTTTCACGCCGACGCGCCGATCGCCGCCACCGCCGCCGACGCCCCGTTCGCGTACGTGCACGACGCCGCCGCGCTGCCGCCGCTCGACACGTTCGCGCCCGGCACGCCCGAATCGCCGGAATGGTCCGCGACCGTGTTCGTGCGCGTCGACGCGCTGACCGGCGGCACGCCGATCACGCTGAAAGGCCCCGGCATCGACGGCGCCTGCACGATCGCGCCGGTCGGCCTGCCCGAACGTTTCTGGTCCGAGCGCGCGAACTTCGCGCCGCTCTTTCCGTGCGGTCCCGATTTCTATTTCGTCTGCGGCGCGTCGCTGATCGGCCTGCCGCGCACGACTCACGTGGAGGTCAACTGATGTACGTTGCCGTCAAAGGAGGCGAGCGCGCGATCGAAGCCTCGTGGCGCCTGCTCGACGACGCACGCCGCGGCGACCCGCGCGTGCCCGGACTGAGCGTCGCGCAGATCCGCGAGCAACTGCGCCTCGCCGTCGCGCGCGTGATGACCGAAGGTTCGGTATACGACGAAGAGCTTGCCGCGCTCGCGATCAAGCAGGCGGCCGGCGATCTCGTCGAGGCGATCTTCCTGCTGCGCGCGTATCGCACGACGCTGCCGCGCTTCGGCTACACGCTGCCGGTCGATACCGAACAGATGCAGGTCGGGCGCCGCATCTCCGCGACGTTCAAGGACGTGCCGGGCGGGCAGGTGCTGGGCGCGACGTACGACTACACGCAGCGTCTGCTCGACTTCGCGCTGCTGGCCGAAGGCGGCGAAACGGCGGAACGCGCGAGCGCGCCGGCCGCGGCCGAGCTGGAGCCGATGCCGCGCGTCGTCGCGCTGCTCGATCAGGAAGGCCTGATCGAACAGGAGCAGCCGACGCCCGCCGCGCCCGAGCCCGGCGACCTGTCGCGCGAGCCGCTCGCGTTCCCGACCGACCGGCCGACGCGTCTGCAGAACCTCGCGCGCGGCGACGAAGGCTTCCTGCTCGCGATGGGCTATGCGACGCAACGCGGCTACGCGAGCTCGCACCCGTTCGCGGGCGAAATTCGCTTCGGCACCGTGGCGGTCGAGATGGAACTCGACGAACTCGGCGGCGCTGTAGAGATCGGCGAGGTCGATCTGACCGAATGCCAGATGATCAACCAGTTCGCGGGCAGCAAGGACGTGCCGCCGAAGTTCACGCAAGGCTACGGCCTCACGTTCGGCCACGCGGAGCGCAAGGCGATGGCGATGGCGCTCGTCGACCGCTCGCTGCGCGCGGAGGAACTCGGCGAAACGCTGACGTCGCCGACGCAGGACATCGAATTCATGCTGTCGCATAGCGATAACGTCGAAGCGTCCGGTTTCGTCCAGCATCTGAAACTGCCGCATTACGTGGACTTTCAGTCCGAACTGGAACTCGTGCGCCGCCTGCGCGCGGAACACGGCACGAACGCGGTCGACGAGGACCGCAACGAGGAGGCAGCATGAACGCGCCCGACCCTCTGCTCGACGCGGCGGCCGCGCAAGGCCATGCACCGCAATCGGCCGAAGGCTACAACTTCGCGTATCTCGACGAGCAGACGAAGCGGATGATCCGCCGCGCGCTGCTGAAGGCTGTCGCGGTGCCCGGCTACCAGGTGCCGTTCGGCTCGCGCGAGATGCCGCTGCCGTACGGCTGGGGCACGGGCGGCATTCAGGTGACCGCCGCGATCATCGGCGCGAACGACACGCTGAAGGTGATCGACCAGGGCTCCGACGACACGACGAACGCGGTCAACATCCGCCGCTTCTTCGCGCGCACGACCGGCGTCGCGACCACGCGCAGGACGCGCGACGCGACGATCGTGCAGACGCGTCACCGGATTCCGGAAACGCCGCTCACCGCGAAGCAGATCATCGTCTATCAGGTGCCGCAGCCGGAGCCGCTGTTCCGCCTCGAACCGCGTCGCGCCGAATGCCAGAAGCTGCACGCGCTCGCCGATTACGGGCTCATCAGCGTGAAGCTGTACGAGGACATCGTGCGCCACGGCAGCATCGCGACGACCTACGACTATCCGGTCACGGTGAACGGCCGCTATCTGACGGCGCCGTCGCCGATCCCGAAGTTCGACAATCCGAAGATGCACATGAACCCCGCGCTGCAGCTGTTCGGCGCGGGCCGCGAACGGCGCATCTACGCGATCCCGCCGTTCACGCCCGTGAAGAGCCTCGACTTCGACGACCATCCGTTCGAGATCCAGCGCTGGCAGCATGCGTGCGCGCTATGCGGGTCGCGCGAGAGCTTCCTCGACGAGATGATCGTCGACGACTCGGGCAAGCGGATGTTCGTCTGCTCGGACAGCGACTACTGCCACGAGCGCCGCATCGATCAGGACGCAACCGCCAACGGAGAAAACGCATGACGCCCCTGATGAGCGCCCGTCATCTGACGAAGCAGTTCGGCGGCCGCAACGGTTGCCGCGACGTGAGCTTCGACCTGTATCCGGGCGAGGTGCTGTGCATCGTCGGCGAATCGGGCTCCGGCAAGACCACGCTGCTGAACACGCTCGCGCTGCGCACCGAAGCCGACAGCGGCCAGCTCGCCTATACCGACGCGAACGGCGCCGCGCTCGATCTGCTCACGCTGTCCGAGCCGCGCCGCCGGATGCTCGCGCGCACCGAATGGGGCTTCGTGCAGCAGAATCCGCGTGACGGGCTGCGCGCGGGCGTCTCCGCCGGCGCGAACATCGGCGAGCCGTTGATGGCCGTCGGCGCGCGTCACTACGGCCGCATCCGCGATACCGCCACGCAGTGGATGCAGCGCGTCGAACTCGACGCCGGCCGCATCGACGATCTGCCGTCGTCGTTTTCGGGCGGCATGCAGCAGCGTCTGCAGATCGCGCGCAATCTCGTGACCGGCCCGCGTCTCGTGTTCATGGACGAGCCGACCGCCGGCCTCGACGTGTCGGTGCAGGCGCGTCTGCTCGATCTGCTGCGCACGCTGACGAGCACGCTGCACCTGTCGGTGCTGATCGTCACGCACGACATCGGCGTCGCGCGCCTGCTCGCGCACCGGCTGATGGTGATGCAGGGCGGCACCGTCGTCGAGTCGGGTCTCACCGACCAGGTGCTCGACGATCCGCAGCATCCGTACACGCAGACGCTGGTGGCCTCCGTGCTGCCGGTCTAGTTGAGGACCATCGACGATGACTTACGACACTGAACAATCCCACGCGACGCGTGCGTTCGTCGACAACCCGGCGCTGATGCTGCGTGCCGACGGCGTGCGCAAGACCTTCACGCTGCACGGCCAGGGCGGCATCCGGATTCATGCGCTGGCGGGCGTTTCGCTCGACGTCGAGCGCGGCGAGTGCGTGGTGCTGGCCGGTCCGTCCGGTGCGGGCAAAAGCTCGCTTTTGCGCTGCCTGTACGGCAACTATCTGGCGAGCGGCGGCTCGATCGCGATTCGCGACGACGACGCGCCGCTGCAGCACGTCGACATGACGACCGCCGAGCCGCACGATATCCTGCGGCTGCGCCGCGACGTGGTCGGCTACGTGAGCCAGTTTTTGCGCGTGATTCCGCGCGTGACGACGCTCGATCTCGTCGCCGCGCCGCTGACCGTGCGCGGCATCGAAGAGCGCGAGGCGCGCGAACGCGCGGCCACGCTGCTCGCGCGGCTGAACGTGCCGGAGCGGCTGTGGTCGCTCGCGCCGGCGACGTTTTCGGGCGGCGAGCAGCAGCGCGTGAACATCGCGCGCGGCCTGATCGCCGGCCATCGCGTGCTGCTGCTCGACGAGCCGACCGCCTCGCTCGACGCGGAAAACCGCGAAGTGGTCGCACAACTAATCGATGAAGCGCGTGAGCGCGGCGCGGCGATCGTCGGCGTCTTCCACGACGAAGACACGCGCACGCGCGTCGCCACGCGCATCATGACGATGAGCGCCGCGCGCGAACCCGCGCCGGTTACCGAACCTGCCTGACACTGCCTGACACGGAGCACTACGATGTTGATCAAAAACGCTCGCATCGTCACGCGAGACGAAGTTTTCACCGGCACGATGCGCGTCGAGAACGGCCGCATCGCCGACGTATCGCGCGGCACGACGGCCGCCCCCGACGCCATCGACTGGGACGGCGACTACCTGCTGCCCGGCCTCGTCGAGCTGCACACCGACAACCTGGAGAAGCACCTCGTGCCGCGGCCCGGCGTGCACTGGAACATCGACGCGGCGTTCGTGATCCACGACGCGCAGATCGCGGCGGCCGGCATCACGACCGTGTTCGACGCGCTCGCGATCGGCACGCGGATGTCGGTCGGCGTGCGCGGCCGCGACGTGCAGCTGCGCGCGGCCGACGCGCTCGCGCGCTTCTCGCAGAGGGGCTTGCTGCGCGCGGACCACTTCCTGCATCTGCGCTGCGAGATCGCGACCGCCGACGTCATCGAACTGTTCGACACGCTGAGCCCGCATCCGCTGATGCGTCTCGCGTCGGTGATGGATCACACGCCGGGCCAGCGTCAGTGGCACGACCGCGTGCAATGGCGCAAGTATCAGGAACGCCACGGCAAGTGGACCGACGAGCAGGCCGAAACGACGCTCGCCGAACTCGCCGAAGAGCAGCAACGCTTCGCCGATACGCACCGCAGCCAGATCGTCGAGCGCTGCGCGGCGCGCGGCATTCCGCTCGCGAGCCACGACGACACGCTCGTCGAGCACGTCGAACAGGCGGCGGCCGAGGGCATCGTGATCGCCGAATTTCCGACGACGCGCATCGCGGCCGAGGAAGCGCACAAGCGCGGCATCGCGACGATCATGGGCGCGCCGAACGTCGTGCGCGGCGGCTCGCATTCGGGCAACGTGTCGGCGCTCGAACTCGCGCAGGCGGGGCTGCTCGACATCATGTCGTCCGACTACGTGCCGTCGAGCCTGTTGACCGCTGCGTTCGATCTCGTCGAGAAGGCCGACTGGTCGCTGCCGCGCGCGATGGCGACGGTGTCGTACGAGCCGGCGCACCGCGCGGGGCTGTCCGATCGCGGCGCGATCGAGCCGGGACTGCGCGCGGACTTCGTGCGCGTGACGATGCTCGATGCGCTGCCGGTGCCGCGCGAAACGTGGCGTGCCGGCGCGCGAGTGGTCTGATTTTTCGCGCCTGCGCATCTGAATCCCGCCTGAATCCCGCCTGACGGCGTCCATCGAAAGGGCGCCGTCACTTTCATGTCATAATTCCCCGCCTTTTTCACCGGGCCCGCACCGCCGTCGCCCGGTTCCATCGGCCCCCCATTTCGCATTGACCGCCGCGTTGCGGCTTTTTTGGCCTGGTAAGCTTCGCGCACCAGGCCACGCGCCGCTGCGTGGCAAGAGCCGCGCATGGCGCCCGTTGAACCATCCGTTGGAGTACACATAGTGAAGAAACTGCTTGCCGCCCTGTCGGTCGCCCTGCTCGCCGTGTCGGCGGGCGCCGCCCATGCGAAGGACTGGACCACCATCCGTTTCGGCGTCGATGCGAGCTACGCGCCGTTCGAATCGAAGGCGCCGGACGGCAAGGTCGTCGGCTTCGACGTCGATCTCGGCAATGAAATCTGCCGCCGGCTGAACGCGAAGTGCGTGTGGGTCGAGCAGGATTTCGACGGGATGATCCCGGCGCTGAAGGCGAAGAAGTTCGACGGCGTGCTGTCGTCGATGACGATCACGCCGCAGCGCGCGCAGCAGATCGCGTTCTCCGACAAGCTGTTCAACACGCCGACGCGCCTCGTCGCGAAGAAGGGCTCGTCGCTGCAGCCGACCGCCGACTCGCTGAAGGGCAAGTCGGTCGGCGTCGAGCAGGGCACGATCCAGGAAACGTACGCGAAGGCGAACTGGGCGCCGAAGGGCGTCAACGTGGTCCCGTACCAGAACCAGGACCAGGTGTATGCGGACCTGCTGTCGGGCCGTCTCGACGCCGCGCTGCAAGACGAAGTGCAGGCCGACCTCGGCTTCCTGAAGACGCCGCGCGGCGCGGGCTTCCAGTTCGCGGGCCCGGAAATCCCGACGGGCGCGGCGGCCATCGGCCTGCGCAAGGAAGACACCGACCTGAAGGCGAAGATCGACAAGGCGATCGCCGACATGATCAAGGACGGCACGTACAAGAAGATCGAAGCGAAGTACTTCGACTTCGACGTGTACGGCAACTGATACGCATGACCGGCACGACAGGCGGCTTTCTGCACGACGCGCGAGCCCGCCTGAGCCCGTGACACCCGATGGGCCCCGCAATGCGGGGCCCATTGCGTTTGTGCGGGCGAGCCGACGGCCACAGGGCTTGCCCCGTCGGCTAAGATCGTGGGAACCGGCCGGCCCACGGGTCGCTTGCCATCAACCATTCCAATGGGCGCCGCGGCCTGGCCGCCTTCGCGCACACGATCATGCACATCCGCCATCAGCCGCTCATCTCGCCTGCCCTCGGCACCTCGCGCCAGATCACGAGCTTTCACTACGGGCCTGGCGGCGCGAAGAAGGTCTATATCCAGGCGTCGGTGCATGCGGACGAACTGCCTGCGATGCTGGTCGCGTGGACGCTGCGCCGCCGCCTCGCGGAACTCGAAGCGGCCGGGCGTCTGCGCGGCGAGATCGTCGTCGTGCCCGTCGCGAATCCGATCGGGTTGAACCAGCATCAGTTCGGCCATCTGTACGGTCGCTTCGACACGAACAGCGCGCAGAACTTCAATCGCAACTTCCACGATCTCGCGTCGCTCGTGCCGCCTTCGATCGACGCGCAACTCACGTCGGACGAAACCGCGAATCGCGACACGATCCGCGCGGCGATCGGCGACGCGCTGCGCGCGCAGCAGCCGAAGACCGAACTCGGCTCGCAGCGTCTCGCGCTGCAACGGCTGTCGTACGACGCGGACATCGTGCTCGACCTGCATTGCGATCTCGAAGCGGCGCTGCATCTGTACACGACGGCCGAACTGTGGCCGCACGTGGAGCCGCTCGCGCGCTATCTGGATGCGAAGGCGTCGCTGCTCGTGCTCAATTCGATCGGCAATCCGTTCGAGGAGATTCACAGCTTTTGCTGGTCGCGTCTGCGCGAGCGCTTCGGCGCGCGGTTTCCGATTCCGCTCGCCGCGATTTCGGTGACGATCGAGTTTCGCGGTCAGCACGACGTCACGTACGACCTCGCGGCACGCGACGCCGACGCGATCGTCGAGTACCTGACGCTGCGCGGCGTGATCGACGGCACGCCGGCGCCGCTGCCGCCGCTCGCGCACGACGCAACGCCGCTCGCGGGCACCGAGCCGGTCGTCGCGCCCGCGAGCGGCGTGCTGGTGTTTCGCGCGCAGACGGGCGCGTGGCTCGAAGCGGGCTCGGCGGTCGCGGACATCGTCGATCCGCTGACCGACGACGTGGTCACGCTGCGCAACACGGTCGCCGGCGTGATGTACGCGCGCCACGGCACGCGCTTCGCGACGGCCGGCATGGAAGTCGCGCGCATCGCCGGCGACCGGCCGATCCGCGGCGGCTCGCTGCTGTCGCAATAGGCGCTTCGACAAGCGCTGGAGCGCGGCGGTTGCACGAGCGCGCGCCCTCGCTGCGGCAGGCCCTCCCTTCCTCGCGCGAGCGCGCTTCTGGTACGCTGCCCGCTTTCTCTCGCAGGGCTCGAAACGATGGAACTTCCCTTCAACGAACGCGGCGTGTCGGTCACGCGCACCGCGCTGTCCGTCGCCGGTCAGGTCATTGCGCTGCGCGACGTCGAAGACCTGCACGTGGTCAAGGTCCCGCGCAATCGCGTGGTGCCGTGGGTGCTGTCGCTCGCGGGCGTCGCCGGTCTGGTCGGCGGCCTCTGGTTCGGCTCGGCGGTCGCGATCGTGTGCGGCGCGATGATGATCGTCGTCGGCTGGCTCACGTGGATCACGCAGGACGTCACGTACCGGTTGATCGTCATGACGGACGGCGAGGAGCGCGAGGCGCTGTCGAGCGTCGATCCGGCGTTCGTCGAGCACGTCGCGGAGGTGGTCCGCGACGCGATGGGCGGCAAGAGCGACGCGGCGTCCCGCACGACGCCGTAAGCCCGTAAGCCGCCATCCGCAGGCAAAGCGCCCTACCCCAGCTCCACCGGCTTCACCCGCCAGATATCGCGCGCATACTCGGCGATCGCGCGATCCGACGAGAACTTTCCCATCCCGGCGACGTTCTCGATCGCGCTCGCCGTCCACGCGGGCGTGTCGACGAAACGGCGGTCCACCGCGTCCTGCGCGGCGAGAAACGCGGCGAAATCGGCGAGCACCATGTAGTGATCGCCCCAGTCGACGAGCGTGTGGAAGATGTCCGAGAACCGCGCGGAGTCGCCCGGCGAAAAGAAGCCGGTGCGGATCTGGTCGAGCGCGGTGCGCAGCTCGGCGTTCTCTTCGTAGAGCTGTCGCGGACGATAGCCCGCTGCGCGCAACTGATCGACCTGATCGGCGGTGTTTCCGAAGATGAAGATGTGCTCGGCGCCGACCGCGTCGCCAATCTCGATGTTCGCGCCGTCGAGCGTGCCGATCGTCAGCGCGCCGTTCAACGCGAGCTTCATGTTGCCGGTGCCGGACGCCTCGGTGCCCGCCATCGAGATCTGCTCGGACAGGTTGGCCGCCGGAATCAGCAGCTCCGCGAGGCTCACGCCGTAGTTCGGCACGAACACGACCTTCAGCCGGTCGCCGACGAGCGGGTCGTGATTCACCTTCACGGCCACGTCGTTGATGAGCCGGATGATCGTCTTCGCCATCCGGTACGCGGACGCCGCCTTGCCCGCGAACAGCACGACGCGCGGCACCCAGTCCTTCTGCGGCTGTTCGCGAATGCGGTTGTAGCGGACGATCACCTGCAGCACGTTCAGCAGTTGCCGCTTGTATTCGTGGATGCGCTTCACCTGCATGTCGAACAGCGCATCGGGATCGAACGCGAGCCCCGTATGTTCGGCGAGCCGATGCGCGAGCCGCACCTTGTTGCTGCGCTTCGCCGCGCGGAAGGCTTCGTCGAACGCGGCGTCGCCGCGCAGCTTGCGCAGGTCGTCGAGCGCGAACAGATCGCTGCGCCAGCGAGGACCGATCGACTCGTCGATCAGCCCCGCCAGCGACGGGCTCGCCTGCGCGAGCCAGCGACGCGGCGTGATCCCGTTCGTCACGTTCGTGAACCGCTCCGGATAGAGCTGCGCGAAGTCGCCGAAAATATCGCGCGTCATCAGTTGCGAGTGCAGCTTCGACACGCCGTTCACCTTGTGACTCGCGACGATCGCCAGATAGGCCATCCGCACGCGCCGCTGGCCGTACTCGTCGACGAGCGAGATGCGGCGGATCATGTCGTGATCGTGCACGCCGCGCTCGCTCGCCTTGTGCAGGAACGCGGCGTTGATGTCGAAGATGATTTCGAGGTGGCGCGGCAGCATCCGCGCCAATAGTTCGACTTCCCAGGTTTCGAGCGCTTCGGGCATCAGCGTGTGGTTCGTGTACGAGAACACCTGTTGCACGTGCGCAAACGCCTTTTCCCACGGCAGGTGATGCACGTCGACGAGCAGGCGCATCAGTTCCGGAATCGCGAGCACCGGGTGCGTGTCGTTCAGGTGCACCGCGACCTTTTCGGAGAAGCGGCCGAACGTGCTGTGCGTGCGCAGATAGCGGCGAATCAGGTCCTGCATCGTCGCGGACACGAAGAAGTATTCCTGGCGCAGCCGCAGCTCGCGGCCCGCCATCGTCGAGTCGTCCGGATACAGGAGGCGCGATACGTTCTCCGACGCATTGCGCGTTTCGACGGCCCGCTGATAGTCGCCCTGATTGAACGCCGACAGATCCAGTTCTTCCGGCGCGCGCGCCGACCATAGCCGCAGCGTGTTCGTCGCGCTCGTCGCGTAGCCGGGAATCACCGTGTCGTACGCGGTCGCGTTCACGTGCTGTGTGTCCACCCACTCGATATGGCCGTTGCGCTGCACGGTGCGTCCGCCGAACTGCACCGGATACTGCACTTCGGGACGCGGAAATTCCCACGGATTGCCCGACCGAAGCCAGTAGTCGGGCGTCTCGATCTGCTCGCCGTCGACGATCTGCTGGCGAAACATCCCGTACTCGTAGCGGATCCCGTAGCCGAAGCCGGGAATGCCGAGCGTCGCCATCGAGTCGAGAAAGCACGCGGCGAGCCGGCCGAGGCCGCCGTTGCCGAGCGCGGCGTCCGGTTCGAGATCGATCAGCGAGTCCATGTCGACGCCGACGCTCGCGAGCGCCTCCTTCATCTGATCGTGAATGCCGAGCGCGAGCAGCGCATTCGTGAAGGTCCGGCCGATCAGGAATTCCATCGACAGGTAGTACACGCGCTTCACGTCCTGTTCGTACTGGCGGCGCGTCGTCGCCATCCAGCGCGCGACGAGCCGGTCGCGGACGGCGAGCGCGGCGGCATGCAGCCAGTCTTGCGGACGGGCCGCGACGGCGTCCTTGCCGACGCCGTACATCAAGCGGTTGGAGATGGATCGACGCAAGGCTTCGACGCTGCTGTTCAGCTGATCGAACTCCAGATCCACGGCTGTCATTGCATGGCCTCCCGGGAAAGGCGGCGCGTTTGCGCCGGTTCTCGGCTGCGCGGCGGCGCCCGCGGTAACGGGCGCAACGCGCAGGTGAACTTGCAGAGTAGGACATTTTGGGTGCGGCCGGCGCGGACCCTGGGAGCGCCGGGACACGTTTGAAGCGTGCGAAGTCAGCCATCACTTGCGAGCGGTCGCAAGCCGCAATGCGCGGTTTGTCGGCGGGTTCGGGGACATTCGGGTGCGGTGCGCGGGCGGACAGTTAGTTGCGTACTTGGCATCGCGGCCGCGGCGTGCAATCGATGCTCCGCTTGCAGTTACCTAACATCGGCCCGGGTTGTCTGCAAAGTCGCGCCGGGTCTGCAACAATCGCGGAAGCCGAAAACCCGCGGCGTCAGCCACACGCAGCGCCCGCGACACCGCCGCCGCCGTCGTACGCGGCGACGTCATCCGATCCGAGTCCGCCTTGTCCGAAACCCGTTCTCCGTCGCGCGACACCCCGCACGACGACGCCCCGATGTCCGCCAGGAACCGCCGCGGGATGGCCGCGGTGATGCTCGCCGTCGCGCTCGCGACGCTCGACACCGCGATCGCGAACACCGCGCTGCCGACCATCGCGTCGGACCTGCACGCGGCGCCCGCCGCGTCGATCTGGATCATCAACGCGTATCAGCTCGCGCTCGTCGCGACGGTGCTGCCGCTCGCCGCGCTCGGCGACATCATCGGCCACCGGCGCGTGTACGTCAGCGGTCTCGCGGTGTTCACGGTCGCGTCGCTCGCGTGCGCGCTCGCGCCGACGCTGACGACGCTCGCCGCCGCCCGCGTGCTGCAGGGCGTCGGCGCGAGCGCGATCATGAGCGTGAACACCGCGCTGATCCGCTTTCTGTACCCGCCGCACCGGCTCGGACGCGGCCTCGGGATGAACGCGCTGGTGGTCGGCGTGTCGTTCGCGGTCGGGCCGACGATCGCGTCGATGATCCTCGCGACCGCCACCTGGCCGTGGCTGTTCGCGATCAACGTGCCGCTCGGCGTCATCGCGCTCGTGTTCGCGCTGCCGGCGCTGCCGCATACGGCTCAGGGCAAACATGCGTTCGACCCGGCCGCCGCGCTGCTGAACGTGATCACGTTCATCGCGCTGATCCTGTCGCTCGGCGAGGCGGCGCAGCGCGGGTCGCTCACCGTCGTGCTGGTGTCGGCGGCGATTGCGCTCGTGTTCGGCGGGCTGCTGATCTGGCGCGAGGCCGGGCATCCGGCGCCGATGCTGCCGGTCGACCTGTTCCGGCGGCCGGTGTTCGCGCTGTCGGCGGTGACGGCGGTCTGCGCGTTCGCCGCGCAGGGGCTCGCGTTCGTATCGCTGCCGTTCTATTTCGAGGACGTGCTGATGCGCAGCCAGGTCGCCACGGGCTTCCTGATGACGCCGTGGCCGGTCGTCGTCGCGGCCGCCGCGCCGATCGCGGGGCGGCTGTCGGACCGCTATCCGCCCGGACTGCTCGGCGGGATCGGGCTTGCGATCCTGGCGGCGGGGATGGCGTCGCTCGCGCTGATGCCCGCGCATCCGACAGTGATCGACATCGTCGTGCGGATGGCGGTTTGCGGCGCGGGGTTCGGGTTCTTCCAGTCGCCGAACCTGCGGGCGATCATGGCGAGCACGCCGCCCGAGCGCAGCGGCGGTGCGAGCGGCACGATCGCGGTCGCGCGGCTGCTCGGCCAGACGACGGGCGCGGCGCTCGTCGCGCTGTGCTTCGGGATCGCGGGCCGGCACGGGCCGACGCTCGCGTTGACGCTCGGCGCGATCTTCGCGGGTGCGGCGAGCGTCGCGAGCGGGCTGCGGCTCTTCGCGCCGTCGCACCGGACGGTCGCGGCGCGGAGTTGAGGGCGCGGGGCGCAGAGCCCCGGCTTTTAACGCGCGAAGTACCCCTTCACCGCGGCCACAAACGTGTCGATGTCCGCCGCCGACACGTCCAGATGCGTGACGAAGCGCGTCGCGTACAGCATCTGCGTGAGAATCCCGCGCTCCTTGAGCCACGTCTGCAGCGGCGCGCAGTGATCCTGCGGGATCTGCGCGAACACCATGTTCGTTGCCTGCGACACCACCTTCACCTCGCCGATGCCCGCGAGCCCGGCCGCGAGCCGCGCGGCGTTCGCGTGATCGTCGGCGAGACGCGCGACGTTGTGGTCGAGCGCATACAGACACGCGGCCGCCAGCACGCCGACCTGCCGCATGCCGCCGCCGAGCATCTTGCGCCAGCGACGTGCGGATTCGATCAGCGCGTGGCTGCCCACCAGCACCGAGCCGATCGGCGTGCCGAGTCCCTTCGAAAAGCAGATCGACACCGAATCGAAGCCGGCCGACAGCGCCGCGAGCGACTGCCCGGACGCGACCGCCGCGTTGAACACGCGCGCGCCGTCGAGGTGCGTCGACAGTCCGCGCGCGTGCGCGAGACGCGTCGCCTCGTCGACGTACGCGGCCGGCAGCACCTTCCCGCCAATCGTGTTTTCGAGCGCGAGAAGACGCGTGCGCGCGAAGTGGTCGTCGATCGGCTTGATCGCGGCGGCGATGCGTTCGAGCGGGATCGAGCCGTCATCGGCGTTGTCGAGCGGCTGAGGCTGGATGCTGCCGAGCACCGCTGCGCCGCCGCCCTCGTATTTGTACGTGTGCGCGGCCTGGCCGACGATGTACTCGTCGCCGCGCGCGCAGTGCGCCATCAGCGCGGCGAGGTTGCTTTGCGTGCCGCTCGGGAAGAAGAGCCCGGCTTCCTTGCCGGCCTCCTCGGCGACGCGCGCCTGCAGATGCAGCACGGTGGGGTCGTCGCCCCACACGTCGTCGCCGGTTTCGGCGCGCGTCATGGCGGCGAGCATGCCTTCGCTCGGGCGGGTTACGGTGTCGCTGCGCAGATCGATCATGCGGTGGAGTCCTCGTGAATATCGCCGGCCGCACGCGCGGAACGCGCAGCCAGCAAAGCGTCGAGTGTATTTTCAAATGCGGCGCGCGTGCAATTCGTAAACAAGCAGCGCCGGGCTGCCGGCCGGGACGAGGAAAAAAGGCCGGGGGCAGAAAGGGAAGCCCCGAACCGGCACGGACGGCACACGACGCGTGCGCCGCGCGCCGTGCGCGCCCGGAAAACGGTGGTCAGTGCGGCAGCAGCGTCAGCGGATCGACGGGCTTGCCGTCGGCGCGCACTTCGAACTGGACGCCCGCGACGCCGCGCGAGTCGGTGCCCATCTCGGCGATCGGCTGGCCCGCCGCGACCGCCTGGTCTTCGGTGACGAGCAGCCGGCTGTTGTGCCCGTAAGCGGTGACGATCGAATCGTTGTGCTTGATGATGACGAGCGGCCCATAGGCCTCGATGCCGGTCCCGGCATACACGACCCGCCCGGCCGCGGCCGCCTTCACCTGCTCGCCGGGCGACCCGCCGATCACGATGCCCGTCGACTGGCCCGGCACGAAACGCTGGACGATCGGCCCGCGAACGGGCCATTCGAGCGAAATCGACGGCACCGGCACCGGCGCGGCGACACCCGCGGCGGCCGGCGCGCCGGGCGTGACCTGCGGCGTGGGCACGGGCGCCGCGATCGCCGGGGGCGGCGGCGCGCTCACGCCGGCGGGCGGCGCGACGCGCAGCACCTGGCCCGGCACCACCGCCGCGTTGGGCGGCAACTGGTTCCACGCGGCGATGTCCTGCGGGTGCTGTCCGTACGCGGCCGCAATGCGCGCGAGCGTATCGCCCGGATTGACCCGGTAGTAGCCGGCCGGCACCCCCGCCGTCGAGTACGGCTGCTGGGTCCCCATGCCTTCCCACGGTGTCATCGTGCAGGCGCTCGCCAGCCACGCCGCCGCGGCGAGCGCCGCGTATCCGTACAGCCTTCGCCGTTGTCGATTCATGTCGCAGATCCTCGCTTCCTGTCGATTGAGGGTTCGACCACTGGCCGCGGGCGTCGGTTCGCAAGACTCATGCCCCGGCTCTCCTGCACGAGCCTTCGCATGGGCGCCATGCACCGGGCGAATCGTTCCCGATTATATCGTCGGGCCTGCGAGCGGCCCGCTTCGGCGGCGCGGCCGCGACGCGTCCCAACGCACGTTCGGCGCACGGCGCGGGCACGGCCAATGCAGGACCCGGCGCGACGGCGGCGCCAGCCGGACGGCGCGGTCCGCCCAGCATTGAATCGCGCTTTGGCTGGCCTATACTCGGTCGTGCTGCCTCTCCAATAACGACATCTCTCGCACGCCCCGCCGCTGCGCGGTCCCCCATTCGTAAGGAATCGAGGATGAACAAAGCCACCTTCCTTTCAGTGCAGCTGAGTGTCGAAGACGTTGCAGCGTCGCCGGGCCTCGTCGAGTTGTTGAACAATCATCTGGTCTTCGCAGCGGACGTCGCCGAGGCCGCCGACGAACTGGTGCAATCCGCCAGCATCGCGCGGCTCGCGAGCGGCGTCGAGGCAACCGTGGAAATTCCGGCCGTTGTGATCGAGCGTCTGCGCGACGCGCTCGATACGCTAAGCGGCTACGACGAAACCTGGCTGTTCGCGCTCGAACCGAGCCGCGCGCTGTTCGACGCGATCGCACGCCGCCAGCGTACGTTGCATTAGGGCCTGTTTCTTGCGCGGCCGGGTCGTGGCCCGGTATCGCGCATCGCCGGCCCGACGCCACCGACCGGCCGCAGCGTCCGCACCCGCGGGTGAGCGCCGCGGTCATTGCGTGCATGCCGGCCGCCTCGCCCGCGCGCCGCGAGCGCCGCGCGCCGTCGCCCATTGGCATGCCTTTGTGGGGGAACTGCCGTGAAAACCTTCCTGAACCGCCGTCATGCCGTGCTTTCGGGCGGCCCGTCGCATCTCGTCGCCGTCGGAGCGGCACCCCATCCGGCCGCCGCACGCGCGCCCGTTCCCGAACCCGCTGCCGATGAAGCGCCGCCTGACGACATCACCGCGGAATCGTCGCGTCCGGTGCCGACGCTGCGTGCGGTCGCCGTCGTGCCGGCGCAGGTCAACGGCCGGCCGGTGCGCATCGCGGACGGCAACGAGTTCGCGGCGCTCGCCGGGGCCGACGAGCTGGCGACATTCCGCGTGTTCCGCAGCTTCGACTACACGGTGAGCCTGCAATTTCACGCGAAGGAACTGACGTACTACGTCGCGTTGCATCAGGACGGCGCGCTATGGCGCGCGCTGAAGGCGACCGACGTCGATGCGGCGGGCGCGGTGTTCCGGCATCTCGAAGAGCAGGCGACGCGCCTCGCCGACGGCGAAGCGCGCCGCGCGCAACTGCTCGCGATGAACGAGCAGCTGGTGCACCAGATCGAGGAATCGGAAGCGGTTGCGGATCGTCTGCGCAACGACCTGCAGCGTCACTCGGCGCAGGAGCAGGCGGTCAGCGCGCGCCAGCACCAGGTCCGCAAGGAAGTCGCGCAACTGGAGGCGCAGCGCGTCGCCGCGCAGGCGCAGCTGAACAAGGCGCAACGGCTGATCCATCAGTTGAGCGTCGCGACGAGCGAGGGCGTGCCGCATCTGCCCGGTCGCTAGGCTTGCGCGCTGCGACGCGGAACGCGCGCATAAAAAGACGCGGGCCGGATAAACCGGCCCGCGTTCGGGGTTCGTCGCGCGGCGCACCGCGCGCACGCTTACTTCTGCGCGGCGGCGCCTGCGGCCGTCGCACCGGCAGCCGGCGCACCGTAACCGCTGGTGTTCGACTGCGCGAGCTTCTGCTGCTCGACGCGCTGTTCCGCGGCTTGCAGGCTTTGCGGGTAGTACATCGCGTCTTCCGACGGCGAGTAACCGGCCTTTTCGAGTTCGACCAGTTCGGCGCGCACCTGCGCGCGCGTCAGCGGCTGGGCGGTCTGCGCAAACGAGATCGCCGGGATAGCCAGCGCTGCTGCAACTACGACTGCGGGAACGAACTTGCTCATGATCCTTACCTCCGTCTGTTTTTGTAGGCTTTTGACACCATGTCTGTAAGCCGTTAATGACAGTGTAGGAGGGTCTGGTACTTAGGGAAAACCCTAAATTCGCGAAACAGTGTTGCACTTCCCGCAACAAAAACCCATCGCTGATCGGATCGACCGTCGAATCCCGCGCTCATCGCAAGAAAGGCCGCCGATCACGCCCACTCGGCGTGGAAGCTGCCGGGCTTGTCGACGCGCTCGAACGTATGCGCGCCGAAGAAGTCGCGCTGCGCCTGCACGAGGTTCGCCGGCAGACGCTCCGAGCGATAGCCGTCGAAGTACGCGATCGCCGACGAGAACGCCGGCACCGGCACGCCCGCCGCGATCGCCGCCGCCACCACGTCGCGCAGCGCGGCCTGGTAGTTCGCTGCGACTTCGCGGAAATACGGGTCGAGCAGCAGGTTCGCGAGCTGCGGATCGTGCGCGTACGCGTCGGTGATCTTCTGCAGAAAGCGCGCGCGGATGATGCAGCCCGCGCGGAAGATCTTCGCGATCGTCCCGTACTGCAGGTCCCATTTGTACTCGTCGGACGCCGCGCGCAGTTGCGCGAAGCCCTGCGCGTACGAAATCACCTTGCTCAGATACAACGCGCGCCGCACGGCTTCGACGAACGCCGCGCGATCGCCGCCGAACGGCTTCGCGGACGGACCCGCCAGCACCTTGCTCGCGGCGACGCGCTGCGTCTTCAGCGACGACAGCACGCGCGCAAACACCGACTCGGTGATGAGCGGCAGCGGCACGCCGAGGTCGAGCGCGTTCTGGCTCGTCCACTTGCCGGTGCCCTTCTGCGCGGCGCGGTCGAGAATCACGTCGACGAGGTCCTGGCCGGTCGCGTCGTCCTTCTTGCCGAAGATCTTCGAGGTGATCTCAATGAGATAGCTGTCCAGCTCGCCCTGGTTCCATTCGGTGTACACGTCGCCGAGTTCGCGGTTCGTGAGGCCGGCCACCTGCTTGAGCACCGCGTAGCTTTCGGCGATCAGCTGCATGTCGCCGTATTCGATCCCGTTGTGCACCATCTTCACGTAGTGGCCCGCGCCGTCCGGACCCATATACGCGACGCACGGCTCGCCGTCGGGGGCCTTCGCGGCGATCTGCGTGAGAATCGGCGCGACGAGGTCGTACGCGTCGCGCTGGCCGCCCGGCATGATCGACGGCCCTTTCAGCGCGCCCTCCTCGCCTCCCGACACGCCGGTGCCGATGAAATGCAGCCCGGCCTTCGCCAGCTCCTGATTGCGGCGCACGGTATCGGTGAAATGCGTGTTGCCGCCGTCGATCAGGATGTCGCCTTTATCGAGCAGCGGCTTGAGCGACGCGATCGTCGCGTCGGTTGCGTCGCCGGCCTTCACCATCAGCAGAATGCGGCGCGGCTTTTCGAGCGACGCGACGAATTCTTCCAGCGTGTAAGTCGGCACGAGCTTGCGGTCCGGGTACTCCGCGATCAGCTCGTCGGTTCTCGCGCGGCTGCGGTTGTACACCGACACCGCATGGCCGCGGCTTTCGATGTTGAGCGCCAGATTGCTGCCCATCACGGCCAGTCCCACTACGCCGATTGCCTGCTTGCCCATGTGGATTCTCCCTTCCTCAAAAACGTTTGACGCGCTTCGCGTCGGTCGTGCAAGGATAAGGGAAACCGCCGCAAAACGTCGGACGTCGCACCGCATCGAATGTGCGGGATGCGCCGTAAAAAAGCGCTTAACGCTTCGTGAACACGAGACAGAAATTGTTCGCCGGCATCGCGATGCACGGCTCGCCGGCGAACCCCGCCGCCTTCGCCAGCGCCTCGACCGCCTCCATGTTGCGCACGCCCCATGCGGGATTTCGCTGGCGCAGGTCTTCGTCGAACGCGGCGTTGCTCGGCGCGGTGTGCTCGCCGTGACGCCGGTACGGCCCGTACAGCACCAGCACGCCGCCCGTGCCGAGCAGCGCGCCCGCGCCTTCCATCAGCGCCTCGGCCGCGTCCCACGGCGCGATGTGAATCAGGTTGATGCAGACGATCGCATCCGCCGACTGCACCGGCCACGGCGTGCGCCGCACGTCGAGATCGAGCGGCTCGCGCAGATTCGCCAGCCCCGCCTGCTCGCGCCACGCGGCGATCGATGCGCGGGCTTTCGGGTCGACATCGCTCGGTTGCCAGTCGAGCGACGGCAGCGCCGCCGCGAAATGCGCGGCGTGCTGGCCGGTGCCGCTCGCGATTTCCAGCACGACGCCGGACGGCGGCAGCACGCGGCGCAGCACGTCGAGAATCGGCGCCGCGTTGCGTTCGGCGGCGGGCGCGAAGTGGCGCGCGTCGGGTGTGTCGGAAGTCGTCATGCCGGGCCTCCTGTCGTCCTGGTTCTGTCCGTTCAATAAAGACGCGTTCTGATGCGCTCGGCAAGCTCGACGTCGTACGCCCGCGCGTCGAACGTGTCGCCGCTGATGCTGCGATGCATCTCGCCCGCGCTCGGCAGCCGCGACGGTTCGACGTGACGGGCGGGGTCCCACAGCTTCGAGCGCACCATCGCTTTCGAGCAGTGGAAGTACACCGCATCGACGTCGATCATCAGCACCGAGCGCGGCAGCTTGCCGTCGACCGCGAAGCTGTCGAGCAGCGCGGCATCGGTCTCGACGCGGCCGCGCCCGTTCACGCGCAGCGTCTCGCCGCCGCCCGGCACGATGAACAACAGCGCGACGTGCGGCTCGACGATCACATTGCGCAGGCTGTCGACGCGATTGTTGCCGATGCGGTCCGGCAGCGCGAGCGTGCGTTCGTCGACGATCCGCACGAAGCCCGGCGCGTCGCCGCGCGGCGAACAGTCGAGACCGTCCGGCCCCGCCGTCGCCAGGATGACGAACGGCGACAGTTCGATGAAGCGCCGGTACGCGTCGTTCACGTAGCCGATTTCCTTGCGGATCGAGCGCTCGTGCGGCTGGCCGTAGAGCGCTTCCAGTTCGGCGATGGTGGTCAGCATCGGGTGCGGTCCCTTGTGGTTGTTGATGGCGGGTTGGAGCTTGTCAATCTGCAATCGGTTGAATGCGCTGCGCGAGCGCGTCGAGCACCGCCGCGCACGGCGCCTCGACTTTCAGTGCAAGCAGCGGATCGGCGCGCGTCCTGCCGAGGTTGATCGCCGCGACCGGTTTGCCGAGCTTTTGCGCCCACACGCAGAAGCGATAGCCGGAATACACCATCAGCGACGACCCGACGACGAGCACCGCGCCGGCCGCATCGAGCGCGTCCGACGCGGCCGCCACGCGCTCGCGCGGCACGTTCTCGCCGAAAAACACGACCGACGGTTTCAGCATCCCGCCGCACGCGGCGCAGGTCGGCACGTCGAACGCGTTTGCGCCGTCGAAGTCCAGATGCGCGTCGCCGTCGGCGGCCGGCTCGGCGACCGCGTCCGCGAGCGCGGGATTGCGCGCTTCGAGCATCGGCTGGATCGACGCGCGCGTGTACTGCGCGCCGCAGTCGAGACAGTGCACGTGACCGATGCTGCCGTGCAGCTCGATCACGTTGCGGCTGCCGGCGCGCTGATGCAACCCGTCGACGTTCTGCGTGACGAGCGCCGCCACGCGCCCGGCCGCTTCGAGCCGCGCGAGCGCGCGATGCGCGCCGTTCGGCTGCGCGAGTCCGACGGTGGGCCAGCCGATCATGCTGCGCGCCCAGTAACGTCGGCGTGCGGTTTCGGAGCCGAGGAATTCCTGCGCGGTGATCGGCGGCGAGCGCTTCCACTCGCCGTTCTCGTCGCGATAGCCGGGAATGCCGGAGTCGATGCTGATGCCCGCGCCGGTCAGCACGAACAGACGCGGATGGCGCTCGACGAACGCATGCAGCGCGTGCAGCGCATCGGGCGCGACGGGGACGGGAACGGCGGCGGTCAACGAGGCTTCGGTCATGGCGGCGATGATGCGAAAAAACGGTCGGCTTGCCGGCGGCCCCTCACGCGTTACGGACGCCGCTTGCGCGTGCGGGGCGTGCGTGACAGGCGTGGCGCGGTGGACGCGCGGCGCTGCGCGTCGCGCGCTTCCCACGCGGCGAGCGCCGCGCGATAGCGATCGAGCGCGTCTTCATACAAATCGAACACGCACGGCGTGCAACCGCTGTGACAGCACTCGTCGTCGTCGGGCCGCACCGGCGGTTGCGGCCGTGGATCGTCGTCGGACCGGAAATCGTGTGACATCGCAATGAGGCTGAAACGGGCGCGCGCCGCAGCAAGCCGACGAACAGTATACGGGAGCGCGCGAGAACCGGGCGGCGGCGCCCCTATGCGCGCCGCCGCCCGCAATAAACCGTCAGCCGCGGCCGACGAACGGCATCTTCGTCGCCATGATCGTCAGGAACTGCACGTTCGCTTCGAGCGGCAACTGCGCCATGTTGAAGAGCGCGTCGGCGACGTGCTCGACGTCCATCAGCGGTTCGACCGCGATCTCGCCGTTCGCCTGCGGCACGCCGCGCGCCATCCGCTCGGCCATGTCGGTGGCCGCGTTGCCGATGTCGATCTGCCCGCACGCGATGTCGTAGCGCCGCCCGTCGAGCGACACCGTCTTCGTGATGCCGGTGATCGCGTGCTTCGTGGCCGTGTAAGCGATGCTGAACGGACGCGGCGCATGCGCGGAGATCGACCCGTTGTTGATGATGCGGCCGCCGCGCGGCGACTGCGTCTTCATCAGCCCGAACGCCGCGCGCGTGCACAGGAACACGCCGGTCAGATTCGTGTCGACGACCGCGCGCCAGTCGTCGACCGACAGCTCGTCGATATCGACGGCCGGCGCGCCGCGCCCCGCGTTGTTGAACAGCAGATCGAGCCGGCCGTAGCGCTCGCGGATCGTCGCGAACAGCGCATCGACGCTTGCCGCGTCGCCGACGTCGCACGGCACCGCGAGCGCGTCGTGGCCTTCGCGGCGCGCTTCGTCGGCGAGAGCTTCGAGCGGCTCGGCGCGCCGGCCCGCGAGCACGACGCGATAGCCGTTGCGATACAGCTTCCTTGCGCACGCGCGGCCGATGCCGCTGCCCGCGCCCGTTACCAGCGCGATTTTTTTTGGCTGCTGGGTAGTCTGATTCATCGGAGGAGGTCCTTTTGGTGGGGAGTCGCTCGTGCACCATACCGCAGCGGTTGGTCGATGACAAACTCGTGTACCGTAGGCGAACGCCATCGCGCGCGTTTTCGTGAGGCTTTCAATGACCGTCAGCGTCAATGCCACCCTCGTCGCCGCGTCGCTCGTTCTGTTGCTCGGCAACCGTCTGCTCGCATGGATCCCGCTGCTGCGCACGTGGACGATCCCCGAACCCGTCGCCGGCGGCCTCGTCGTCGCGCTGGCGCTGTTCGGACTGCACACGTTCGCGCGGGTCGACGTGCGCTTCGACACCGCGCCGCAAACGCCGCTGATGCTCGCGTTCTTCGCGACCATCGGGCTCAACGCGAAACTCGCGAGCCTGAAGCAAGGCGGCCCGATGCTCGCGCGCTTTCTCGCGGTCGTGATCGGGCTGTTGCTGCTGCAGAACGCGGTCGGGATCGGGCTTGCGCTCGCGTTCGGCATCGATCCGCTGTACGGGCTGATTAGCGGCTCGGTGTCGCTCGCGGGCGGACACGGCACCGGCGCCGCGTGGGGCCAGGTGTTCACCGAGCATCACGGGCTGCAGTCCGCGACGGAAGCCGCGATTGCGTGCGCGACGTTCGGGCTCGTCGCCGGCGGCATTCTCGGCGGACCGGTCGCGCAGCATCTGATGAAACGGCTCGGCAGCGCGAGCGCGCCAGGCGACGCGGCCGCGCATCGGCCCGACGCGTACGCCTTCGAAGAACCGCACACGGAGCAGCCGATCACACCCGCCGCATTCATCGACACGGTGATGCTGATCGCGCTCAGCTTCGTCGCGGGCGAAGCGGCGGCCGGCGCGATCGCCGGCACGCCTTTCGAATTGCCGACGTTCGTCTGCGTGCTGTTCGCCGCGGTGCTGCTCGCGAACGTGCTCGCGTTGGCCGGCAAGCCGCTGTCCGAACAGGCGGTCGCACTGATCGGCAACGTGAGCCTCGCGCTCTTTCTCGCGATGGCGCTGATGACGCTGCGTCTGTGGGATCTCGCGTCGCTCGCGCTGCCGGTCGCGACGATCCTGATCGCGCAGACGGTGCTGATGATCGTGTACGCGCTTTACGTGACCTTCCGCGCGATGGGGGCGAACTACGACGCGGTCGTGCTGAGCGCGGGTCACTGCGGCTTCGGGCTCGGCGCGACGCCGACGGCGATCGCGAACATGCAGGCCGTCACCGCGCGCTTCGGGCATTCGCATATCGCGTTTCTCGTCGTGCCGCTCGTTGCCGCGTTCTTCATCGACATCGCGAACGCGATGATCATCAAGTTCACGCTGATGCTGCCGATCTTCCATTGACGCTGCGGCGTTCGGCTAGAATCGATTCGTCCACGCCGCGCGCGTGCCGTCGAGTGCGATTGCCCCCCATCATCATGTCCGTCACCGCCTGGCTCTTCTTCCTGCCTGCGTGCTTCGCGCTCAACATGGCGCCGGGGCCGAACAACCTGCTGTCGATCAACGTGGCCGCGCGCCATGGATTCCTGCGCGCATTCGTCGGCGGCACGGGGCGGCTCGTGTCGTTCGCCGTGATGATCGCGCTCGCGGCCGCCGGTCTCGCGGTCGTGCTGCGCGCATCCGAAGCGGTGTTCTTCGCGATCAAGCTCGCGGGCGCCGCGTATCTCGTGTGGCTCGCAATCCAGTTGTGGCGCAGCGAAGGCGCACCCGCCGGCGTCGCGCTCGACGGCGAAGCGTCGCTCGCGCGCATCGCGCGCCGCGAATGTCTGGTCGCGGCCGGCAACCCGAAGGCGATTCTCGTATTCACCGCGTTCCTGCCGCAATTCGTCGACGTGACGAAGCCGATGCTCGCGCAGTTCGCGACGCTCGGCGCGAGTTTCCTCGTACTCGAAACGGTCGCGATCGCGCTGTATTCGCTCGCCGGCGTGTTCCTCGGACGCTGGCTCACGCGCGCGTCGGTACGGCGCTGGTTCAATCGCTGCTGCGGTTCGTTCCTCGGACTGATCGGCGTGAGTTTTCTGCTTGTGAGGCGCGCGTAAGCGCAGCACGGCTTTATTCATAAACGATAGCTAATGCTTTACGCCAGTAACTTTAACTATCGTTAATCGACGCGTCGCCCTATGCTCGAACCATCGCTGTGTCGTCGGCGAATGGAGACGCTTTCGTCCTTCCCTGACGATGCCGCACGCGGTTTTCAAACGTCATTGGGGAAACACCATGAAGATCTGCGTATTCGGAGCGGGTGCGATCGGCGCGATGATGGGCGTGCAACTCGCACGGGCCGGCGCCGAGGTGAGCTTCGTTGCCCGCGGGCCGCACCTCGCGGCCATGCGCGAGCGCGGCCCGCGTCTTTTGATGGACGGTGAGGAGTACACGGCCAACATCCGCTGCACGTCCGATCCGCGCGAACTCGGCGTGCAGGACGTCGTGATCGTCACGCTGAAGGCGCATTCGGTGGCGGGCGTGATCGATTCGATGCAGCCGCTGTTGGGCAAGCACACCGCGATCGTCACCGGCACGAACGGCATTCCGTACTGGTACTTCTATCAGCACGGCGGCAAGTTCGCGGGCACGCGCCTAGAAAGCGTCGATCCGGACGGTTCGCAATGGACGCGCCTCGGACCCGAACGCGCGATCGGCTGCGTGCTGTACCCGGCCGCCGAGATCGTCGAGCCCGGCGTGATCCAGCATGTGTACGGCAAGAAATTCCCGATCGGCGAGCCGTCCGGCGAACGCACGCCGCGCGTGCAGGCGCTGCACGAACTGATGCAGGCGGCCGGCTTCGACGCGCCGATTCGCGACGACATCCGCGACGAAATCTGGCTGAAACTGTGGGGCAATCTGTGCTTCAACCCGATCAGCGCGCTCACGCATGCGACGCTCGACGTGATCACGAGCGACCCGGCCACGCGCTCGGTCGCGCGCACGATGATGCTGGAGGCGCAGCGCATCGCCGAGCAGTTCGGCGTGCATTTCCGCGTGGACGTGGAACGGCGCATCGACGGCGCGGGCAAGGTGGGCGCGCACAAGACGTCGACGCTCGTGGATCTCGAACACAAGCGGCCGCTGGAAATCGATCCGCTGCTGACGGTCGTGCAGGAGATGGGGCGGCTCGTCGGCGAGGCGACGCCCGCGTGCGATATCGTGCTCGCGCTGATCAAGCAGCGTGAGCGGATGATGTTGCAGGAAGCCTGAGGATGAGAGAAGCGGCGATGGCAGCGCCATCGCCGCTACAGTCGCGGTTTTCGTCAGCGCCCGACAGACTGCTGCGCATAGACCTCGCCGCGCAACGTGCGAACTTCGCTCCCGTCAACGCGCGCGTCGGCGATCGAAACCACCGACAACGCACTCGACGAAGCGACTCCGCGCGAACCGTCCGCCACGAACTGCGTCCATGCCAACTCCGCGCACGGCCGCAGCGAACGCGAACGACGCCGCACGAGCATCGTCGTCACGCGCACTTCCGGCTGCAGCACGCGCGCGACGAGCGGCGGCGAAGGCGTCGGCCAGTGTGACCACGTCTGTCGCGCGTCGTCTGCCGACACCGGCAGAATGCCGACGCCGAGCCCGAGCCCGGCCATCCGCAATACGCCCTCCACGTGCGCGAGTTCCTGAAGCGGGCGGCCTTCGGATCGATGCGTCGCGAGCGCGCGCATCACCGCGTGGCGGCTGCCCGCATCGCGATTCAACGTGACGAGCGGCACGTCCGCGAGATCCGCCCAGCCGAGCACGCCGCGCTGCGCGAGCGGGTGCTGCGCGGGCAATATCGCGGCCAGCGGCGCGGCCGCGAGCGGCTGCACGTCGAGGTTGCCGCACGCGAACGGCACCGTCTCCGTCACGATGCCGAAGTCCGCTTCACCTTGTTCGACGGCCTGCAGCACGGCCGCCTGCGGAAGATCCTGCAACTGCAGCGTCATCGACGGATACGCGGCCGAGCAACGCGCGAGCGCAGCGGGCACCCAGCCCGACGACAGCACGGGATTGCTCGCGATCACCACCACGCCGGTATGCGCGTGGTGTGCGTCGCGTCCTTCGTGCAGCACCTGATCGATCTCGTCGAGGAGCCGGCCGATGCGTCGCTCGAAACCGCTGCCCGCGAGCGTCAGCTCGACCTGGCGCGTCGTGCGGTCGAACAGCTTCAGGTCGACCGCCTCTTCGAGTTCGCGCACGCAGCGGCTCACGGCCGACTGCGTGAGGCCGAATTCGCGAGCGGCGCGCGTGAAGCTGCGCGCCCTCGCGACCGCAACGAACACCTTCAGTTGCTGGAGCGACACGTTCATCGTCATACGTCGGCTCCGCTTTGGGGCTAGCGCGTCATTCGCCGGTCTGCGACAGACGCGACGATGCGCTCAACGTCGCCGTCGGCACCGACGGCTCGTCGGCCGATTCGATCAGACGATGGCGCATCGGCGCGAGAATCAGCTTCGCAGAGATGCCGGCCGCAATCGTGATCACCGCCGCGGCGACGAACACCGCGTTCCAGCCGCCCGTTGCCGACAGCACCGACGCCACCGGCACCAGCAGCGACGCCGTGCCCTTCGCGGTGTACAGCGTGCCCGCGTTCGACGCGGCGTACTTGCTGCCGAACGTGTCGGCGCAGATGGCCGGGAAGATCGAGAAGATCTCGCCCCAGAAGAGGAAGATCAGCGCGGCGAACAGCATGAACAGATACGGGTTCGTGCCGAAGTACATCATCCCGAGCAGCGCGAGACCCTCGCCGACGAAGATGATCATCATCGCGTTTTCGCGGCCGATCTTGTCGGACACGAAACCGCACAGCGGACGCGTGAAGCCGTTGCAGATGTTGTCGATCGACAGCGTCAGCGTCAGCAGCGGCAGCGTCGTCAGGCCGAACACGCTCATCGGAATGCGCGCGAGGCCCCAGTCCTTCGCGATCGGGCCGAGTTGCGCGGTCGCCATCAGGCCGCCCGCCGCCACCGCGACGAACGCGACGTACATGACCCAGAACACCGGCTGCTTCACCATCTGTCCCGGCGTGTAGTCGACACGCGTCATCAGGCGGCGGCCCGGCGCGACCTTCATGCGCGGCGACGGCTTGATCAGCAGGAATGCGAGCACGAAAATCGACACGCCCTGGATGATGCCGAACACGAAGAACGCGTGCTCGTAGCCGGAGCGCGCGATCATGTTCGCGATCGGAATGACCGTGACGGCCGCGCCCGCGCCGAAGCCGGCCGCGGTCAGACCGGCCGCGAGACCGCGCCGGTCCGGAAACCATTTGAGCGCGTTGCCGACGCAGGTGCCGTACACGCCGGCCGCGCCGATACCCGCAATCGCCGCCGACACGTACAGCATCGGCAGCGTCGTCACGTAGGCGTTCATCACCCACGACAGGCCCGCGCAGATCGCGCCGACCGCCACGACCGGCCGCGGACCGAACCGGTCGACGAGCCAGCCTTCGAGCGGCACGAGCCACGTCTCGGTCAGGATGAAGATGGAGAACGCCAGCTGGATTTCCGCCTGCGCCCAGTGATGTCGGGCGCTCATCGGCGCAACGAACAGCGTCCACGCGTATTGCAGGTTGGCCACCAGCGCCATGCATACCATGCCGATGACCAGTTGCCACCAGCGAGCCGTCCAGAACGGGCCGCCGTCGCTCCTCTGACTGATTGCATTCATGTCACATGTCTCCACTATCCATTCACAGCAGCCAGCATCATTGCCGGTCTGCATAGCCTTCTGTTTATGGCGTTGTCCCCACCCTTTTGCTTTCGCTTTTCTTATTCATGTGCGTTATCGGAAATACCCATTGCAAATTCCGATAAAGCATTAATTCCAATTACTGGGATTTCGCCTGCTGACCGCCTCTGCTGCTGCGTTCGCCGAGTGCTTTTCGCTCTTGTTTTCGGCTTGTTTCCAGGCGTTAACCCGAATAAAACGGCGCATTCCGACTCCTTTCAGCCCATGCTAGGGCGATTGCTGAATTAGGAATAATTAAAGTTTGTTATTATCAGGATTCACGTTCCTTTATGGATCGGCCATGACGATGAGAAACGCGACGCTGCGCCAGCTGAAGGTCTTCGAGACCGTGGCGCGGCACCTGAGCTTTTCCCGGGCGGCGGAAGAACTGCATCTCACGCAGCCTGCGGTGTCCACCCAGGTCCGCCAGCTCGAAGACCACGCGGGACTGCCGCTCTTCGAACAACTCGGCAAGAAGATTTACCTGACGCCCGCCGGCACCGAAATGCTTCATTACAGCCGCGCGATCATCCAGCAGTTCCATGAAGCCGACGAAGCGATGAGCCAGTTGAAGGGCGTGTCCGGCGGCAAGCTGAACGTCGCGGTGATCAGCGCGGGCGATTACTTCTTTCCGCGTCTGCTCGCGGAATTCACGCGCCGCTACGCGGGCGTCGCGCTGAATCTTTCCGTGCACAACCGCGAGGAACTGCTGCATCAACTCGCGACGAACCAGACCGATCTCGCGGTGATGGTCCGTCCGCCGCACTCGACCGACGCGATCAACGAGCCGTTCGCGCCGCATCCGTACGTGATCGTCGCGGCGCCCACGCACCCGCTCGCGCACAAGCGCAACATCAAGCTGAGCGCGCTCGCGAACGAGGCGTTCATCGTGCGCGAACGCGGCTCGGACACGTGGAATTCGATGGAAGAAGGCTTCGCGGGACGCCTGACGAACCTGAAGATCGCGATGGAGATCAAGAGCACCGAGACGATCAAGCAGGCGGTCATCGCGGGGATGGGCATCGCGTTTTTGTCCGCGCACACGGTCGGCCTCGAACTGCAGGTCGGCCACCTGACCGTGCTCGACGTCGAGGGCTTTCCGGTGATGCTCAACTGGTACGTCGTGCATCGCAAGAACAAGCGCCTGCCGCCGGTCGCGCTCGCATTCAAGCGCTTCCTGATGGAGGAAGGCGCCCAGCTCATCGAAAACATCACGCGCGTGACCGAATCGAGCTTCCATAAGTAGGCGTATATGGATACGCCATGATCCTTTAACGTTAGCGGATAGATCGCATTAATCGATGCGTGCGGGCTTCAATGCGCGCGTCGACCACCGGAACGCCTGGCACTGCCATACCGACCTCGGTCGCGGCGGCGCAACGCGGCGAACGCCGCGCCGTCGCGCGAATCCTCGCGTGCGACGCCGCCGCCCGCCGCGCCGAATCCGGGCAGACACGTGGCGTCGAAGGTTTCTCCGCCGCACGCGGCAACCAGCCATTCATCAGGGATCCCAACGAGACCGATGCGGCCGAACGGGTCCGCGTCCGCTCGCGCGACGACTGCGCGAAGTCCGGCCGCCGCGACGCGCGCGCCCAGCATCATGCGCACGCCGAGCGCCGACGCGAGCGCGCACGACGCGACGAGCGCGGCCAGCTTGAACCCGGCGGACGTGTCCGCGGCCATGAAACCGCCGGCGAGCGCGACGCACAGCGTCACGGCGAGTCCATAGGCGAGCGGATCGCCGAACGCGGATTGCGCGGGGAGCATGGGCGGCGACGAAAGACGGCGGTGCACGCGGCTGCCGTCATCGCGCGCGCGCTCGACGAACCATGCGCTCGCCGACGCCGCCAGCATCCACGCGCCCAGCGACGCGGCGAGATAGAGCGCACCGCGTTCGACGATGTCTTCGCGAGGCACGAGCAGATGCGCGGCGAAGCCGCCGGCAACGGCCGCGGCGCCCAGCGCGCAACCGGCTGCCGCGACGAATCGGGGCGCAACGGGCCGGCGCAAGCGGCTCGCGAACCACGAGCCGCACACGGCGCCCGCGAACGTCGCGAGCACGACTTGGACGCTCTCCAGCGTGCCTGCCGCGATCGACGCCACCATCAGCGCCGTCAGGAGCGCAAGCGCGATCGACCTGCCGCCGCGAGCGGAACGCGCGGGCCGCGTCGCCGCGCGACGGCCGCAGCGCGGCAGCGCGTGACCTCGCGCGCGCGCCGCCCCGCTCGCGGCCAGCCGCGCGAGCGCACCGAGCATCCACGCGAACAGCCATCCCGCACCGAGCCCGCCGATGTCGCCCGCCAGTCGCTCCAGCATCTCTCCTCCTCGCGTCGCCTCGTGTTATCCGTGTTGTCGTCGCGTGCGTATCAGGCCGTGCCCTCGACCGTCGCCGGCGCTTTCGCCACGCCCGGCGACGCGGCGCCGAGCCGGTTCGTCAGCGTGCCGATCCCGTCGATCGTCACTTCGACGGTCGAGCCGTCCGGGATCGAGCCGACGCCGAGCGACGTGCCGCACGCGATCACGTCGCCCGGTTCGAGCGTCAGGTCCCGCGAAATCAGGCTCACCTGCTCGGCGGGCGTGAACACCATGTCGTCGAGCGGATAGTTCTGCCGTTCGACGCCGTCGAGCGTCGTCACCACGCGCGCGCGCTTCCAGTCGAAGCCGGATACGATCGCCGGGCCGATACTGCAAAACGTATCGAAACCTTTCGAACGGCACCATTGCGGGAAGTGCGGATTCTCGTTCAGCAATCCGGCCGCGGTCACGTCGTTGACGATCGTGAAGCCGAAGATCGATTCATCGGCCTCCTTAACGCTCGCGTTGCTGCAGCGCCGGCCGATCACGATGCCGAGTTCGCCTTCGAACGCGATCTTTCCGTCGTAATGCGCGGGACGGCGAATCGGCTGCTCCGAGCCGATCACCGAGCCGGCCGGCTTCAGCAGAAAAAGCGGGTGCGAAGGCACCGGCTTGTCGAGCTTCGCCGCGAGCGCATAAAAGTTGTTCCACAACGCGACGACCTTGCCGGGCGCACACGGCGCAAGCGGCGTCAGCGTGCGCAGCGACAACACCTCGCCGGTCGGCGCGGGGTCGTCAAGACGTTCGTACGCGTGCAGGTAGCCGTTTTCCACGCGGCCGAAAACGATCCGGCCGTCGCTCGACATCAGGCGCATCCAGGTTTGCATGCTTCGCTCCATCGGAATCGCAGCCGCCATGCGTGCGATCCCTCGTTGTCATGGTTCGCAAAAGCCGCCGCCCGGGGCGCGCGCGTTTCATCGCGACGCCCCGGATCAGCGCGCGTTCAGATCGCGCCTGCTGCCCGCAGCATGCGGATCTCGTCAGGCGAATAGCCGAATTCGGCCATCACTTCGTCGGTGTGCTCGCCGAGCAGCGGCGAGCGCTTCACGTCGGTCGGGCTGTCGGACAGCCGGATCGGATTGCCGACCGTCAGATACTTGCCGCGCACCGGATGCTCGACCTCGACGATCGTGCCGCTCGCGCGCAGCGACTCGTCGGATGCGATCTCCTTCATCGAGAGAATCGGGCCGCACGGAATGTCGTAGCGGTTGAGCACGGCCATCGCGTCGAACTTCGTGCGCTGCATCGTCCAGTGCTCGATCTCGCCGAAGATCTCCTTCAGATGCGGGAGCCGCGCATTCGCGGTCGCATAGTGCGGATCGTCGATCCACTCCTCGCGGCCGATCAGCTTGCAGATGCGATCCCACACCGGCGCCTGCGCGATGAAGTAGATATAAGCGTTCGGATCGGTCTCCCAGCCCTTGCACTTCAGGATCCACCCCGGCTGGCCCCCGCCCGACGCGTTGCCGGCGCGCGGCACCGCGTCGCCGAATTCCTCGTTCGGGAACTGCGGGTATTCCTTCATCACGCCGGTGCGATCGAGCCGCTGCTGGTCGCGCAGCTTCACGCGGCACAGGTTCAGCACGCCGTCCTGCATCGCGGCGAGCACCTTCTGCCCGCGCCCGGTGTGCACGCGCTGATACAACGCGGTGACGATGCCGAGCGCGAGATGCAGCCCGGTGCCGCTGTCGCCGATCTGCGCGCCGGAGACGACGGGCGGGCCGTCGTGAAAGCCGGTCGTCGACGCGGCGCCGCCCACGCACTGCGCGACGTTCTCGTACACCTTGCAGTCCTGGTACGGCCCCGGACCGAACCCCTTGACCGACGCGACGATCATCCGCGGGTTCAGCGTGTGGATGTGCTCCCACGTGAAGCCCATCCGGTCGAGCGCGCCCGGCGCGAAATTCTCGACCAGCACGTCGCATTCGCGGATCAGCCGTTCGAGCACGCGCTTGCCGTCCGGATTCTTCGTGTCGATCGTGACCGAACGCTTGTTGCTGTTCAGCATCGTGAAGTAGAGGCTGTCCGCATCCGGGATGTCGCGCAGCTGTTCGCGCGTGATGTCGCCCGCGCCCGCGCGCTCGATCTTGATTACGTCAGCACCGAACCATGCCAGCAGCTGCGTGCAGGTCGGGCCCGACTGAACGTGCGTGAAGTCGAGAATGCGCACGCCATCGAGTGCCTTGCCCATGTTCAAAGTCTCCGTTGTTGGTCGTGGACGGGCGAGTTGCGGGGCATCGTGCGGACCGCTGGGGTGCCGGCGGGGCTCGCCGGTCCAGGTGTCGCGTTGATGACAATACGGTATGTGATATATCAAGGAGAGGCAAGCGGGAATTTGCCCTCATCCGGATGCAGTGCAAAACGGCTCAAAGCGCCGTGGCGTAAGGCGTTAGACGGGTTCGGCGGGAGTTTTTCGCAGCGCACACAAGGGAAAACACCGAGCGTTGATATGCCAGATGCCGTGTGCGAAGAAAGGAAAACGGGGAGCCTCGATGGCTCCCCGAGTGGCAGCGGACGTGGCCCGGCCGGTCAGGACCGGTCAGGTCAGTCGAGAAAATCGCAATGCGCTTCGACGTGCGCGGCGAGGTCGAGCGAGTGCTGGCGCACGAGCTTTTCGGCAAGCTCGGTGTCGCGCTTTTCGAGCGCCTCGATGATGCGCAGATGGTCGACGATCGAACGCGACGCGCGGTCGCTCTGCGAAATCGTCATGCGCCGGATGGCACGCACGTGGATAAAGATGTTCTTGATCGTATCGAGGATCAGCTGCGACTTCGACAACTCGACGATAGCCTGATGAAACGCGATGTTCGCATCCGAATACTCGGCGATGTGCTCAGCGGGCGTGTCGTCGCGGAACTGGTCGAACATTCGGCGCAGCTTCGCGATTTCCTCGTCGGTTGCGTGCAGCGTCGCGAGACGCGCGGCCATGCTTTCGAGCGCGGCCCACATCTGGATCATCTCGACAATCTCGCGCTTGCTCTTGCGGACGATATAGATACCGCGCCGCGGCACCATCCGCAGAAAGCCTTCCTGTTCGAGCAGCGTCATCGCCTCGCGCACCGGCGTGCGCGACACGCCGAGCGTCTCGCTCAGCACGCGCTCGTCGAGACGGATTTCTTCGCGCGACTGATAGATGTCCGCGTCGGCAATCGCCTGACGCAGCATTGCATACGCCTGATCACGCAGGCTCGCGCTCGCGTTGATCGGCTGAAGGGACAGCGTGAGCGCCGGCGTTTGCGAGCCGGCGCCCGGGACAGACACGACTTCAGTTCGAAGTTCTGACGACATTCATTGCCTCTTTGCGGACCTTGGGACGGAATTCCGCCTGGGTGACCGGCTTCGCCGAGCCGAGACCGACGAAGCGGCCATGCTCGGCTGCGCGTTCGAGCGCCGACTTCGGCAGCCACTTCGCGAGCATCACGGTCGCGGCCGCCCCTAACCCCACCACTGCCACACTGAAAACTGCCAGAGAAACAAAATCCATTTGAAGCTCCGCATCATTAAGTGATCGAATGACTCAATGATATGCTGCGTCGCGACAAAAATCAATATTTCGTATGTGATATATCAGTCGCTGTCTCTTCAACGCAACAGCGGGTGTGCCGAGGGGCAAACTTCGAAAAAGTTCCGTCCCTTGTTGACACAAACCTCGATTTCAACACACACTGGCTTCATGCGCACGTCCCTCCTTTTCGCGATCGCGATTAATCCCCCAGTGCATGCCCGCGCGGGCAAGCCACTGGGGACGTGTGCGTATTAGCAGTCAGTCGTCGTAGTCACGCCAACACCAAGCCCCACCGGCATCGATGGGGCTTTTTGTTGTGGGTGTTTCGTGAACCTGCTCCGTCGACGTCGGTTTCCAATCGACGGAGAACAACATGGACGAAGCCTCACAGCAAACCGGCTCGCGCGCGTCCGCGCAAGAGTCCGCCCCCGCCTTCACCGCTACCGGTGCGTCATCGAGCGCCGCGCCCATCGGCCTGCCGATCGGCTCGCCGCGCCACGACGGCGCGACGCCGACGCTGTCGATCCGCTTCACCGTCGATCCGCGCAAAACCGTCACGTGGAAGATCGCGTCCGACTCGACGCTGCGCGTCTGCCGCGAGCGCATCTGGCTCACGCGGGCCCGCTCGCCGTACGACTACTGGCTCGGACCCGGCGAAGCGATCGGCCTCGCGCGCGGCGAGCGGATCTGGCTCAGCAGCGAGGCGGACCGTCCCGCCGAGATCACGCTGACCAGCGCGTGGAGCCGCCGCCGCACCGTCGCGCTCGCGTGGATCGAATGGTTCGCCGGATGGCCTGCCGTGTTCGCGCTCCGTCGCGCGCGCTGACGGCGGCCGCGGGGCCATAAAACGACAACGCCGGGCGCACCGCGTGAGCGGCGCGCCCGGCGTCGATGGCCGAAGGATCGATCGATCCGTCAGAACTTGTGCCGGATGCCGAGGTTCACCATCGTCTGCGAGCCCGTGCCGGCGTAGCCGTACGAACCGATCGACGCCTGCGCGGACATCGCGCCGCCCGAGCCGTCGCCGGTTTCGCCGCTCGCGTGCTGCCAGGCCGCCGTCATGTACAGGTCCGTGCGCTTCGACAGCGAATAGTCCGCGCCGATCGACACCTGGTGATAGGTCGCCGTCGTGTCGCCGTTCGCGTGCGTGTAGCTGTAGCCGACGCCGAGCAGCAAGGCCGGCGTGGCCTGGTAGTTCAGGAAGCCCTGGCCGGTGTTGTACTTCTGCGTGTTGAAGAAGACCGAGCTGCCGTCCGGCGCGTAGCGCGCGTTGCTGTAGCCGAGGCCGAACGTCAGCGCGCCGAACACGTATTGTCCGGCGAGGCGCGCGATCGACAGCGAGCTGGCGCTCGCATAGCCGGCGTTGATCGGCCCGTCGAATGTGCCGTCCGACGTGCTGGCCCAGCCGTCGGTCCGCACGCCGGCGCTCGCGGGACTGTTGTCCGCGTGGAAGTAGCCGCCGGCGAGCGCGATCGGGCCGTTCGTGTACGCGATGGCCGCGCCCCACGACTGCTTGGCGCCGGTCGAGCCGGCCACGCCGCCGAACGCGTACATCGCCTCGGCCTGCAGGCCGCTCCAGACCGGCGTCGCGTATTTGACTGCGTTGTCGACGCGGAAGCTGTTGTCGTAGTTGTCGACGTCGCCCGGCGTCGCGAACGCGGACCCGAAGTAATTGTCGGCCGTGATGCCCTGCACGAGATCGATCAGCGGGTCGTATTGGCGACCGAGCGTCAGCGCGCCGAACTCCTTCGAATCGAGCCCGACATACGCCTGCCGGCCGAACAGCCGGCCGCCCTGACCGAGCCTGCCCGTCGACGGGTCGAAGCCGTTTTCCAGCTGGAAGATCGCTCTGAGGCCGCCGCCCAGGTCTTCCGCCCCTTTCAGGCCCCATCTCGTGCCGGAAAGGTTGCCGTGGGCGGTGTTGCCGAGCGACCAGAGGTTGTCGCTGCCGGCCGCATGGTGGATGTAGGTGATCGACGTGTCGATCGTGCCGTAAAGCGTCACGCTGCTCTGCGCATCGGCGGGGGTTGCCGCCGCCCCGAGCGCTGCAAGCGAGAAAGAAGTCAGGACCGCTCTTTTCACCTCGGTTTTCATCTGATTCTCCTGGCGCCGAAAAAAAGCTGATCGAGCGCCAGATTAATCCTTCCCCCATGACGAAAGAAAATAATCGTGCGGTGGCGTCGCTATTTGTTAACAGCCCATTATAAGCGTGACGGATGATTTCTAACATCATGTTTCCAAACGACAAACGTTATTTATCCGTTGTTGCAGCCATTCACTGATTCCCTAATTTAATCTCCATTAATACCGCTCGAACGCAGTCAAATTCGACGTCGATCTGGCCCTTAACGACAAAATCCCCTCATGTTTCGCCAGCTGCTGCCGATCTCCCGTTCAGAATGCGGTGCGGTTCACTGTCCCGGTTTCTGACGCCGGTCAACCGTCGGCGTCCTCCGAACGTTTGAGCTTTACCAAATCATTACGTTTGCCTGCCTTGCTGCCGACGCGGCCGGCCGAAGAACGACGAATAACCACCGATGTCGTTGCGGGGGACGCCCTTCGGCGCTGCCACGGCATCGAAGAAGTCCGCCACGTCCATATGTCTGATCGTTTATCCTCCCGCGCGGCGCTCCTCGCCGCTGCGCTGCGGCGCCGGGCAGACGCCCTGCGTCTGCGCCGGCTCGTCGCGCCTGCGATCGCCGTCGGCATCTGCGCGCTGCTGCTCGTGGTGCTCCAGCACCTTTCCGAGACGGTCGACTATCACTCGGTGATCCACCAGCTGCTGCGCCTGTCGCCCGAGCAGTGGATCGGCGCGCTCGCCGCCACCGGGATCAGCTATCTCGCGCTGATCGCACGCGACGCGGTCGGCCTGCGCGATCTTGGCATCCGCGTGTCGCGGGCCGCGCTGTTCGTCGGCGCGACGGCCGGCTCCGCGCTCGGCAACGTGACGGGCTTCGGCGCGCTCACCGGCGGCGCCGTGCGCTGCCGCGTGTACGGCGGCGCGGGCGTGACGCCCGTGCAGGTCGGACGCATGACCGTGTTCACCGGCGCGACGCTCGCGATCGCACTCGCGTTGATGACCGCGCTCGGCATGGTCGGCGCGGCCGACACGCTGGCCGGCCTGCTGCGCCTGCCGCCCGTCGCGCTGCGCTGGATCGGCGGCGCGGTGCTCGTGCTCGGCGCGGCGCTGATCGCCGTCTGCCCGGCCAACACGCGCGAAGTCCAGTTCGGCGCGCGGCACTGGATGCGCTTTCGCGTGCCCGCGCGCCGCGACGTCGTCGCGCAGCTGCTGCTCGCCGTCGTCGATGTCGCGGGCGCGGGCCTCGCGCTGTGGGCCGTGATGCCGCACGCGCAGCTCGGTTTCATCGATTTCCTGACTATTTATTCGGCCGCGATGCTGCTCGGGCTGATCGGCCACACGCCGGGCGGCATCGGCGTGTTCGAGGCGGCGATGGTGTTCGCGCTCGGCGGCAGCGTGCCGACGCCGCAGATCCTCGCCGCGCTGCTCGCGTATCGCGCGATCTACTTCGGCGCGCCGCTCGCGCTGTCGGCGGCGCTGCTCGCGGCCTTCGAAGGCCGCGCGCTGAAGACGCCGCTCGGCGCGGCGATCGCGAGGCGCGGCGCGAACGGCGTGTCGCAGCTCGCGCCGCTCTTTCTCGCGATCGTCACGTTCGTCACCGGCAGCATGCTCGTGATTTCCGGCGCGACGCCCGCGTTCGCGCGCCGCATCGCGCTGTTGCAGACGTTCCTGCCGCTGTGGGTGCTCGAAAGCTCGCAGATGCTCGGCAGCCTGTTCGGCGTGCTGCTCCTGTTCGTCGCCCGCGGACTGCTGCGCCGCCTCGACGCCGCCTGGTGGTTCGCGCTGATCCTCGCGGTGCTGAACCTCGCGCTGTCGTTCGCGAAGGGCCTCGCGTTCGTCGAGGCCGGCGTGCTCGCGCTGCTGATCGTGCTGCTGCTGTCCACGCGCAGCCGCTTCAACCGTCATTCGTCGCTGTTCGCCGAGCCGTTCACGCCGGCCTGGCTCGTGTCGGTCGGCTGCGTGATCGCGCTCGCGGTGTGGGTGCTGCTGTTCGCGTTCCGCGACGTCCAGTATTCGCAGCATCTGTGGTGGCAGTTCGCGTTCGACGGCCGCGCGCCGCGTGCGCTGCGCGCGACGCTCGGCGCGGGCCTGTTCGCCGCCGCCATCGCGTGCTGGCAGTTGCTGCGTCCGGCCGCGGGCCGCTTCGTGAAGCCCGCGACGAAGGACATCGAGGAAGCGGCGCGCATCGTGCGCGCGCAGGAGCGCGCCGACGCCGGCCTCGCACTGATGGGCGACAAGAGCTTCCTGTTCTCCGCGTCGCGCAACGCGTTCCTGATGTACGCGAAGCATGGCCGCACGTGGGCCGCGCTGCACGATCCGGTCGGTCCGCGCAGCGAGTGGGCGCCGCTCGTCCGCGAATTCGTGGCGCTCGCGCACGCGCACGGCGGCCGCGCCGCGTTCTACCAGGTGCGCGCCGACGCGCTGCCGCTCTATCTCGACGCCGGCCTCACGCTGATGAAGCTCGGCGAGGAAGCGCACATCGCGCTGCCGGAGTTCGATCTGAAGGGGTCGCACCGGTCGCATCTGCGCTATGCGCTCAAGCGCGGCGAGCGCGACGGCTTCACGACCGAAGTGATCGCGCCGCAACAGATCGCCGCGAACCTGCCGGTCCTGCGCGAGATCTCCGATGCGTGGCTCGAAAGCCGCGACGCGCGCGAGAAGAGCTTTTCGGTCGCCGCGTTCGACGACACCTATCTCGCCGCGCAGTCGGTGCTGCTCGTGCGCCAGCACGACGTGCCGCTCGCGTTCGTCACGTTCATGACGACCGACCTGCATACCGAAGCGACGGTCGGCGTGATGCGCCATCGGCCGGACGCGTCGCCGTATGCGATGGAGTACCTGTTCACGCAGCTCGCGCTGCATCTGAAGGCGGCCGGATTCCAGTCGCTGAGCCTCGGCATCGCGCCGCTCTCGGGCATGCAGCCGACCCCGCTCGCATCGCCGTGGCATCGCATCGCCGGCCTCGTCTGGCGCTTCGGCGGCCGTTTCTACAACTTCCGGGGGCTGCGCGGCTTCAAGAACAAGTTTGCGCCGCGCTGGGAACCGCGTTATCTGGCCGCCTCCGGTTCGATCAGCGTGTTCATCACCCTCGCCGATCTTTCATTGCTGGCTGGAGGCTGGCGTTCATGATCCTTCGTTCTTTCGTGCTGTCGTGGGCTGCCACGGCAGCGCTCGTCGCATGCGTATTCGACACGGCGGCGGTTGCCGCGCCCGTGTCCGCCGCGGTTGCATCTGCATCGGCTTCTGCTTCGCGGAACACCCCCGTCACGTTGCCGGGCGGACGCTACGGCAAGGTCGCGGTGACCAGACCCGCCGGCCCGATGCGCGGCTTCGCAGTGCTGTACTCGGCCGGTCCGCACTGGAGCCCGTCGGACCAGGCCACCGCCGACGCGCTCGCGCAGCATGGCGCGATGGTCGTCGGCGTCGATACCGCGCATTACGCGGCGAATCTCGCCGCCGACAAGACCGAACTCGCGTGCCACAACCTGTACGGCGACGCCGAGGCGGTCAGCCATCAGCTCGAACGCCAGCAGGAGTCGAGCCAGTATTTCGCGCCGATCGCCATCGGCACCGGCGAAGGCGGCCTGATCGCCGCGCGGCTGCTCGCGCAGGCGCCGGCGAATACGGTCGCGGGGGCGGTGTCGCTCGATCCGTCCGCGAAGCTCGATCCGCGTTTCAAGCCGTGCGCTGCCGATCCGACGCTAAGCCGCGGCACCGGCCTGCCCGGCTTCTTCGAACAGGGCGTGACCGGCGCGAGCGCTGGCTCCGGCGCGTCGGCCGCCGCGCCGCGCGCGTTCGCCGCGAACCTCACGACGACCGAAAAGCTCGTCGCGCTGACCGCACCGCATCTGCGCGTGCCAATCGAGGCCGAGGCGGAGCCGGCCGGCGACGTGTCCGACCTGCCGCTCGTCGAGCTGCCGGCCGCGCATCCGACCGACATGCTGGCCGTCGTGATTTCCGGCGACGGCGGCTGGCGCGATCTCGACAAGACGATCGCCGAGGCGCTGCAAAAGGACGGCGTCGCGGTGATCGGCTGGGATTCGCTGCGCTACTTCTGGAACGAAAAGACGCCCGCGCAGACGAGTCGCGACCTCGCGCGCGTGCTGCAGGCCTACGGCGCGCGCTGGCATGCGAAGCACATTGCGCTGATCGGCTATTCGTTCGGCGCGGACGTGATGCCGTTCGCGTACAACCGCCTGCCCGAGGCGCTGCGCGCGAAGGTGTCGTACATGTCGCTGCTCGGCTTCGCGCCCGACGCGGACTTCCAGATCCGCGTGACCGGCTGGCTCGGCATGCCGGCGAGCGACAAGGCGCTGCCGGTCAAGCCGGAAGTCGCGAAGGTGCCGCCGTCGATCGTGCAGTGCGTGTACGGCGCGACCGAGACCGACACGTTGTGCCCGGCACTCGCGAACACCGGCATCGACGTGGTGCGCACGAGCGGCGATCACCACTTCGACGGCAATTACAACGCGCTCGCGAGCCGCATCATCGCGAACTGGAAGAAGGAGATCGCGGCGAAGCAGAGTTGAATCGCTGCGCGCGGTTCATGCCGTGCGGCTGGTAGACGGCAGACGGCAGAGGGCGGCTCCCTTTCGGGTGCCGCCCTTTTTGTTCGTATGCGCCTGCCGTCGGGGCGCGAGAGCCTTTTGGCCCCCTTTCCCAGGCTCGCGGCGCCGCGCCCGGATACGCGGGAAAACCCCGACCTGAAGATCGTCCTATTACATCGAGGAACAGTTTTGGCGCAGCTACCTTAGATCACTAAGCGGCCCGACGGACCGCACGCCCGATCAAGGAGCACCATGCGTTACGCGCAAACCTGGCAATCCCCGCCCGCCGCCTCCGTGCCGCGCGAAGACGGCGCTCGCCGAATCCACGAGCGACTCCACGAGCGCGATGTCGCCACGTCGAACCTGCTGAAACGGGCAGTCGCCGCCGCCGCGCTCGGCAACGCGACGGAATGGTTCGACTACGGCATCTATGCGTACGGCCTCACGTACATCTCGGCCGCGCTGTTTCCGGGCAACGCCGCCAGCGCGACGCTGTTCGCGCTCGGCACGTTCGCGATCTCGTTTCTGATCCGCCCGCTCGGCGGCCTGTTCTGGGGACCGCTCGGCGACCGGCTCGGCCGCAAGCGCGTGCTCGCGCTGACCGTGCTGATGATGTCGGTCGCGACGCTGCTCGTCGGCGTGGTGCCGACTTACGCGAGCGTCGGCTGGCTCGCGCCCGCCGCGCTGATCGTGCTGCGGATGGTGCAAGGCTTTTCGACCGGCGGCGAATACGGCGGCGCGGCGACGTTCATCGCCGAGTACGCACCGGACGAACGCCGCGGGTTCTGCGGCAGCTTCCTCGAATTCGCGACGCTCGCCGGTTTTTCGCTCGGCGCGCTGCTGATGCTCGGCTTTTCGCTGCTGCTCGGCGACCACGCGATGCACGCGTGGGGTTGGCGCCTGCCGTTCGTCGTCGCGGCGCCGCTCGGTCTCGTCGGCTGCTATCTGCGCTCGCGTCTCGAAGAAACGCCCGTGTTCCGCGAACTCGAAGAACAGGCCGCGCACGACCGCCCGCCCGCGATTTCGCTCAAGACGCTGTTCGTTCACTACAGCAAGCCGCTGCTGCTGCTCGGCGGTCTGGTGGTCGCGCTGAACGTCGTCAACTACGTGCTGCTCGCGTACATGCCGACGTTCATGCACAAGGAACTCGGCGCGAGCGAGAACATGTCGCTCGTGATTCCGCTCGTCGGCATGCTCGCGATGATGGCGTTCCTGCCGCTCGCCGGCGCGCTGTCCGACCGGTTCGGCCGCAAGACGATGTGGTGGATTTCGCTCGTCGGCCTCTTTGTCGCCGCGGTGCCGATGTTCACGCTGATGACGCACGGCACGACGGGCGCGCTGATCGGCTTCGCGGTGCTCGGTCTGTTGTATGTGCCGCAGCTCGCGAGCATCTCCGCGATGTTTCCGGCGATGTTTCCGACTCACGTGCGCTATGCCGGCATGGCGATCGCGTACAACGTGTCGACGTCGATCTTCGGCGGCACCGCGCCGATCATCAACGACTGGCTCATCGGCAAGACCGGCAGTCCGCTTGTTCCGGCGTACTACATGATGGCCGCCTGCGTGGTCGGCGCGCTCGCGCTGTACTTCGTGATCGAGACGAAAGGCTGTTCGCTGCGCGGGCATGCGCTGCCGGGGAGCGAACGCACGCGACGGGCGCGGTAGAGGTTCGGCGCGCAGATGCGCGCCGGGCGCTTTGCTACCACCAGTCCCACGCTTGCCGGCGGCCCTTTGGGCCGTCTTTTTTTGGCTGTACGATCACCGCCAGGTCGGGATGATGGAGGCGGCGAGCAACACACCCATCGCCAGATTGACGATGCGCCAATGACGCGGCGTGCGGAGAAGCCGTCCCAGCAGCATGCCGAGCGCGCACCACAGCGCGAGCGAAACGCAGGCTGCGAAACCAAACGCCGTGCCGAGCAGCAGGGCGAGCCGGCTCGGGCTGCTCGCGAGCAAAGCGAAGGAGGCGGCGGCGCCCACCGTCATCGCCCAGCTTTTCGGATTGAGCCATAGCAGCAGGAAACCATTCACGAGCGTGATGGGTCGCGCGGGACCGTTGCCGGCGGTCGGCGGACCGCTTCGCGCGATGCGCCATGCGAGCCACAGCAGATACGCGGAGCCGACGGCCTTGACGGTCGTCTGCAACGCGGGCATCGCGAGCAGCAGCCTGCCGAGCCCCAGCGCGGCGATGGCGGCGAGCGAAGCGAGGGCGATCGCGATGCCGAGCATCAGCGGAATCGAACGAGCAAAGCCGAAGCGCCCGCCCGACGCGGTAGCGAGCATGGTGGCGCCGCCAGGCGTGACGGTCGCGACGGCGACAAAGAGGAGAAGCGGCAGGATCGAAGTCATCTATACATAGGCCCGAGGAATCGTACGTTGCACTCTACGGATTGCCGTCACATAAGAAAAGGCAATAAGATTGATGCCATCCATTACGCCGCATAATGCATCGATGAAGCGCAACCTCGACCTCGATCTGATCCGCACCTTCGTGACCGTCGCCGACAGCGGCAGCATGACGATCGCCGCGAATCAGCTGCACATGACGCAAGGCGCCGTCAGCCAGCAGGTGAAGCGTCTCGAAGATCTGCTGGACTGCCTGCTGTTCGTGCGCAAGACGCGCAGGCTGGAACTCTCGCGCGAAGGCGAACCGTTTCTCGTCAAGGCGCGCCAGCTGTTGAGCGTGAACGACGAAATCTGGGCCGAGATGACGAGCGACGCGCTGCGCGGCAGTCTGCGCGTCGGCGTGCCCTACGATCTCATCACGCCGCTTGCGCCGGCGATGAAAGCGTTCGCCGAAGCGCATCCGCAGGTGGAGATTTCGCTGACGTGCGCGGCATCGGCGGAACTCGATGAAGCCGTGAAAAGCGGACGCGTTGACGTGTCGCTGGTCGAATGCGTCGCGAGCGAAGCGCAAGGCGAAGTGGTTCGAATCGAGCCGCTGGTGTGGGTGAAGGGCCGCGATAGCGACGCGTGGCAGAAGCGGCCGTTGCCGCTTTCGATGGTGGACGAACGCTGCGCGTTCCGTCCGGTGGTGCTCGGCGCGCTCGCCGACGAAGGCATTGCGTGGCGCACCGTTTTCGAAAGCGGCAACATCGAAGCGACCGCCGCGACGGTGCGAGCCGGACTCGCGATCACGACGTGGCTCGTGTCGACCGTGCCGGCAGACCTGGAAACGCTCGCCCCTCATGCGGCCGGCTTGCCCGCGCTGCCGGCGTTCGCCATCTGCCTGCGATTGCCGACGACGGTTCAGCCGGCGGCACTGGAGTTCGCGCGCTGCGTGCGCGAATCGATGTCGAACAGCGCGGGCATCGCGCATTCGCCGCTTGCGAAGATCGCGTGATGCGAGGGGCGGCCGTCGCACGCCGCATCAACGATCAATTCACGTCGAAATGGACTCGCACGTCCCGATGGCTTTCCACCGGACGACCGTCCTCCATTGCCGGAAAGAAGCGCCATTGCCGCAGCGTCGCGAGCAGGATCTGGTTCAGACGCGGGTTCGGTGTCGGCTTGAGCAGATCCACGTCGACCGTACCGTCCGCATGGATCGCGAAACGCGCCACGGCGACCGCCTGATAGCCTTCCTCGCGAAGGTCATCGGGCAGTTGCGGCAGCGGTTGGGACAGCAGTCGTGCGTCCTTGCTCACTGGGCCGGAAGGGGCGCGGGCCTCGCCTCCGGTCCGCTGTGAGGCGCTAGCCGGTGCCGGAGCATCACTGTGAGCCTGCACGGACGGTGACGGCGTATCGCGCTGCGCGACAGGCTGCGGCGCCGGGGCGTCGGCGGGCGCGATGCGTGCCGGTGCCATGCTCGACCGTTGCGTGGGGCGAGGCAATCGCGGCTCGCGATGGATCGGGGGCCGCGCCGCCTCGCGTCGAACCGGAACCTGTGCGGTCTCGCTCGTGTGCGGCTCTACCGGCGACAGCGGAGGCACCGGTGGCAGCACGATCACACGCATGTCGATCGGCTCTCGCCGCGTTGTGTCCTGCTTCGCGCCGCCGAGCCACTGCGTACGCGCAAGAAACAGCGCCCACGTGGCGGCGGCCAGTATCGTCGCGATGACATACCGTCGCGAGCCCCGGTCGCGATGGGCGGTTCGTGACACTGACGCGCTACTCACGATGCACGGCGACGAGAAAATGCTCGGCCCCGGCCTTGCGTGCTTCGAGCATGGCCTGAACCACGACGCCATGCGATGCGCCATCATCGGCGGCGACGACAATATTTCCGTCGCGTCGAATCCCCTTCGCCACGGCGCGGGCGACTTCGTCCAGCCGCACCGGCTGCTGGTTCACGAAGATCTGGTTCGCGCGATTCACGGACAGGGTCAGCGGCCGGTCGAGCGGGACGGACTGCGCCTCGCCCCTCGGCAGGTCGATGTGCACCGCGTCGAGCCGCTGCATCGACAGCGAAGTCAGCATGAACGTCGCCAGCAGAAAAAACATCACGTCGATCATCGGGATGATCTCGATGCGGCCGCGCCGCGACGTTCGCGAGCGACGCAGCTTCATGACCTTGCCCCGCCCTCTTCGCGCGCCAGCCGCAGGTCGCCCAGACGCTCATTCGCGAACGTCTCCAGTTCGTCCATCAGCCGCTCCACGCGCCGCGAAAAAAAATTGAACGCAAAGAGGGCGACGAGCGCGATCACCAGCCCGATCGCCGTTGCAACCAGCGCCTGCGCAACGCCGCCCGACACGCCCGACGGATTGACGATGCCGTCGCCGCCAATGAGCCGGAACGAATGCATCATGCCGACGATCGTGCCGAGCAGGCCGAGCAACGGCGCCGCCGTCACGATGGTCTCGAGCAGCCACAGGCCGCGGCTCATGTCGCGTTCGATCTGCGATGCGGCCGCGTCGATCTTCGCTTCGATGCGCCACATGGGCAGATTGCCGTCGCCCAGTTGCGCATCGAGCCGCCGCAGGACATGTCTGCCGGGCAGCGTGCTCGCGTCGCCGTCGCGCGGAGCGCCCGCGTAGCGCCACCAGACG
>Ga0310811_10000284_pt1 | contig 71251 bp, 58 predicted proteins | sample YCmetagenome_FD_207642 | JGI IMG/M metagenome (GOLD analysis project Ga0310811, IMG submission 207642) | Soil microbial communities from experimental microcosm in Duke University, North Carolina, United States - YC | ecosystem: Engineered > Artificial ecosystem > Soil microcosm > Unclassified ... | reverse complement strand
ATCATGGTACCTTTTTCAGTGTCTTCAATAATACCGTCGGCTTCTTCAAGCAACCCTGCCATGGCATCGCATTTTTTGGCGGTTGGTTTCTCGTCAAGCAGGCCAAAAGCTTTTTCAAGTGTAGCAATATGAGTTTCGGTCTCGCCGGTATGTTTGTCAAAAGCGGCTGCAAGTTCGGGGCTTGTTGCCGCTTTTTTCATCTTGGGCAAGGCTTTTACCAGGTGTTTCTCTGCCCAGTAAATGTCCTTTAACTCATCTACAAAAAATTCATGAAATTCTGAATTTTCCATCTTACCGGTTAAGCCGGTTGCTTTGTTAGTTTTAGTTTTTGTTGACATGATGTTTCTCATTTTAGTGTTCTTAAATAACAGCGGTATCTTATACTTGTTTGAAAGAAATTAAATTAGAAAGAAAAATTATTCTTTTGATGTAATTGGTTTAGTTGTAAACCAATCAAACTGATCTTTAAGGCAACAAAACACCAGTTTTCGGGTCATTTTTTCTTTTCCTCTGCTTCGGCTTCCTTTTTAAAATGTGCCCGCGCCTGTTTCAGGCCTGTAGCAATTGCTTCGCCTTCGTTACCGGCGGTGCGCAACACCTCGTTAGCTATCTCAGTAGCTTTATCCCGTATTTTTTTGGGTTGATTTTTGTATGATGGCGGATAGTCTCCGTTATACCATGGCATAATTCCTCCTTGTTTTTGGTTAATTAATTGTTTAGCCGTTAACTACTTCTCCGCCATTTACATGTATCACCTGCCCGGTTATAAACGATGCGTCATCCGATGCCAGGAATACATAGGCCGGCCCTAATTCTGATGGCTGTCCCGCACGCTTCATCGCGGTTTCGCTGCCAAATTTTTTTATCTTTTCCTCATCAAAACTTGAAACGATCAATGGCGTCCATACCGGCCCTGGTGCAACGCCGTTAACCCGGATGTTTTTTTTGGTAAGGTTAGTAGCCAGCGATCGCGTGAAAGTGGTTATAGCCCCCTTGGTTGATGAATAATCTATCAGGCTGGGCGAAGAGCGGTATGCGGTAACTGATGTGGTATTAATAATACAATCGCCCTCTTTTAAATGTTCAAGCGCTGCTTCGGCAAAATAAAAGTAAGCAAAGATATTTGTGCGAAAAGTGGTTTCGAGTTGTTCCTGTGATATATTCTTCACATCTTTTTCAGGGAATTGCATACCGGCATTATTCACCAGTATATTCAATTTACCATATTCGGTTATTACCTTTTCAACTGCCTTTCTACAAAAGGTGTTTTTCTTAATGTCACCTTTTATAAGCACGCATTTTCGGCCGGCGGCTTCAACAAGCTTTTTTGTTTCTTTGGCGTCTACGTCCTCATCCAGGTAAACTATAGCAATATCGGCGCCTTCTTTGGCAAAATGTATGCTTACTGCGCGGCCAATGCCACTATCGCCACCGGTTATCAATGCTATTTTGCCTTTTAGCTTATCAGCAGCCTTATAGCTATCTTTAATATATTCAGGGGCCGGGTTCATTTTTGCTTCAATGCCGGGTTGTTTATTTTGTTTTCTGGGTGTTTTTGTTGCGGTTGTCATAATAGTATTTAAATTTTTTGACCTTCAAACTTTTTCTCTATAGCTGCCCAATATGGCAAGTCGACTATTTTCATAAAGTCATCCATTGAAACAGCATCTGCGGCAGATAATGGTTTGCCATTTTTCAAAGCTTGCAAAGCATTACTAATGGTTTTGGTTATTTGAAAAATTATAGTAGTAGGATATAATATCATGGAATAGCCCATTTTGTGCAGATCCTTTGGCGAGATCCAGGGCGTTTTCCCTCCATTTTCCAGTATGCTCGTGGCCAGCGGTACACCTTTTAACGCTTTACCAATTTTCTCCAATTGGTCTATTTCGGTAGGGCCCTCAAGGTAAACACCATCAGCACCGGCACCAAGGTACTTTTGGGCTCTGTCGATAGCATTATCGAGGCCTTCGGGGTCTATTGCATCCGTCCGCGCCAATAAAAACAAGTCATTTCTCTCACGGGCGGCAACAGCGGCTTTTATCTTTTGTACCATTATCTCAACAGGCACCACTTTTTTATCGTCCATATGCCCGCACTTTTTAGGTGGCTGCTGGTCTTCCATAAATATGGCCGAGGCGCCAATGTGAATATACTCCTGTATAGTACGGCTCACATTTTTCACATCGCCATAGCCGTCATCAATATCTACTAACACAGGTAAAGGCGAAGCCTGTATAATACTTTCAGCAGCGGCCTTTTTCTCACCGAATTTTTCAAGATCAACATCCGGAATAGCATGCGAAGCACCCGATAAAGCATATCCGCCTATTTGGTAAGCGTCAAAGCCGGCCATTTCTATCAGTCGGGCAGTTAGTGCATCATGCGCTACGGGTAGTTGAACAGGTTTGTTTGCCGCCTGCAGCATTGCTTTCCAACTCTTACGTTTTGTGATGGTGTGTTTCATTGTTTATTATCGGGGTTTAAGTCCACAATATCATAAATGCATGTTCCCATATCATGGGTTCTTTTCGCCGTTACGGCACAACTTAAGATGTGCAAGGGGCCTTAAATTGCAGGATACGGCTACTTTTATTTATTTCGTTATTATTAATATATTTTATTTGAACAAAAACAATACCGCCATGTTATAATTGCATGAAAATAAATGGACCAATAATATACCGGGATGGGATGCTGCAAAGCCCCTGGCAGCATGCGCTAATCAACATTAAGGTTACATCAGACCTGAAAAAAATTGAAAATATTTATGATACGTTGATTGTTGGGGGTGGCATTACGGGCTTAACTGTAGCCTTATTACTACAAGAGACAGGTCATAATATAATCCTTTCAGAAGCACATACCATTGGCTTCGGAACCACAGGAGGGACAAGTGCACATATCAACACTTTTGCCGATACTACTTATAAGGAAGCAGAAAGCGCTTTTGGCGAAGATGGCGCCAAATTATTTGCCGGTGCCATTCGGGAAGGGTTTGATATTATTAAGCACAATATTGATAAGTATAAAATAGATTGTGATTATGAATTAAAAGCAGGATACCTGTATGCTGAAAGTGATGACGAAGTGGAACAATTGAATGATATATATGAAGGCGCCCAAAAGGTTGGGGTAAAGGTTGAATATACAGAGGAAGTACCAACAAATGTCGCCTATAAAAAAGCGCTGAAGTTTGGCGGGCAGGCGCAATTTCATCCTTTAAAATATTTGAAAGGGCTTGAAAAAGCTTACATCAATGCAGGCGGTGTAATCATAGAAAATAACAAAATTGAAAAAATAGAAAAGGATGGCGACCTGCTTTTGGCCGGAGACATAAAAGCAAAAAAGGCGGTATATGCTACACACATGCCACCCAACATCAACCTGTTTAACTTTGAATGCGCGCCTTACCGCAGTTATGTAATGGCCGTAAAGCTAAAAAGCGGCAAATATCCTGATGCACTCATTTACGATATGCAGGAGCCTTATCATTATGTGCGTTCACATACTATTGATAATGAAGAGTTGTTAATTGCCGGTGGATTTGACCACAAGACAGGGCATGAAGACCCGGAAAAAGCTTTTGCCGACCTGGAAAAATACATTCGGAAATATTATAATGTATCATCAGTAAAATATAAGTGGTCGTCGCAATATTATGTGCCGGTAGACGGGCTGCCTTATATTGGCCCTATACCCTTTGCCGCCGATGGCGTTTATTGCGCGACGGGGTTCAATGGCAATGGGATGATGCTTGGCAGTATATCGGCAAAAATTTTATGTGACCTGATCTTAGATAAAGAAAACCCTTATGCCGGGCTGTTTAGCACAAGCAGGATAAAGCCCGTAGATTCTTTCTTCGAATTTGTTAAAGAAAACGCCGATGTCGGTTATCATTTTATAGCCGACCGTATTGGTATCCCTGAAACAGATTCGCTTAATCGCCTTAAACCAGGCACAGGGAAAGTAGTTGATATAGAGGGGCGAAAAGTTGCTGCTTATAAGGATGATGAAGGTGTTATCCACACATTGAACCCGGTTTGCACACACGCTAAGTGCATGGTTAACTGGAACAGTGAAGAAAAAAGCTGGGATTGCCCCTGCCATGGTGCCCGTTATGATATTTTCGGGAAAGTGTTAACCGGGCCGGCTACGATAGATCTGCAACAAATTAGCAATTAATGAAAGATATTGCACGCCGTTTCACCGAAAACCCATTATTAATGCCAAAGGATTTGGAATCAAATAATCGCGGTTTGCAAATAATTAGTTTGCTTAATCCAGGTGTGTTTCGCTTTAATAATAAAACATGGTTGCTGGTGCGCGTTGCCGAAGGTACAGTTGCAAAAGAGGGTGTAACTTATTTCCCGGTACTTAATGCTACAGGCAACCTTGAAGTGGTGGAAGTTCCCCTAAATGATCCCGACCTGGTGGCAACAGACGCCCGAGTAGTAAATTATAAGGGGCTCGATTACCTGACCACTATATCGCACCTGCGGTTATTATGCAGCAATGACGGAATAAAATTTTATGAGCCGGAAGGGTACTTGCCAATTACCGGTATGGGTAGCCTGGAACGCTTTGGTGTGGAAGATTGCAGGGTAAGCCAGATTGGTGATACCTATTATTTAACTTATACAGCAGTTTCCGATAACGGGGTAGGCGTTGGTTTGCGAATGACCAAAGACTTTAAGCATTTTGAATTTGGTGGTATGATATTGCCGCCTCACAATAAGGACTGTGCCATTTTCGAAGAAAAGGTCAACGGGCAATATTATGCCTTACACCGCCCAAGTAGTGTGGAGATCGGCGGCAATTTTATATGGCTCGCTTCGTCACCTGATGGTATCCATTGGGGCGATCACCGATGTTTGCTGAAAACCCGCCCCGGCCTATGGGACGGCGCCAGGGTAGGGGCCGGTGCTGCGCCTATTAAAACTGAAAGAGGCTGGCTTGAAATCTATCATGGAGCAGACAAACAACATCGCTATTGCCTGGGCGCTTTTTTAATGGATTTGGATAACCCTGCAACGGTTATTGGCCGCACGATAGATCCTATTATGGTTCCAACCGAAAAATATGAATTAAGCGGTTTTTTTGGATACGTGGTATTTACTAACGGCCATATTGTTAATGGCGATGAATTAACCATATACTATGGCGCTGCAGACGAATTTGTTTGTGGAGCTAAATTTTCTATTTCCGAAATATTAGCTAACCTTGAAACTGTTATCGGGTAATGGCAATTCAGTTTGTTAATCTTCTTCAAAATCTTATAAATTGAGCAGGAAAATTGTTTTATCATCCGTACAATATCCATTGGAATCTTAGGTAAAAAGCCTGGAGCTTTTTTGCTTTTTGCAATCCATATCATCCTGAAAAATTAAGTAGATTTGGTTACTCATGAATGATAACCGACGTAGTTTTCTGAAACAAATTTCACTGGCCGGTGCCGCGGCGCTTACTATACCCGAAATACTGTCCGCGGAAAATAAAAAAGCGCGTAATAGCGGCAATGACGCACCAAATTCTAAAACGTTCCTTTTTCAGGGCGATTCCATTACCGATGGCGGCCGTAGCTTTAATAAGGACTGGAACCATGTATTTGGACAGGGCTATGCTTATTTAATTACAAGCCGGCTTGGATATGATTGCCCCAGGCGCGATTACAAATTCTTCAACCGTGGGATTAGTGGCAATAAGATAAGCGATCTTGCAGTACGATGGCAGGCCGATACGCTTGATATCAACCCAGACCTGTTAAGTATCCTGGTAGGGGTAAATGATGTTTTTGGTGTGATAATGAAGGGCGAAACCTTCACCGCTGATGATTTTGGCAATACTTATGATACATTACTGGATAAAACCGTAAAGGCATTACCAGGGATTGAACTGGTGCTTTGCCAGCCATTTATTTTGCCCGTGGGGATGGTGAAAGAAAAATTTGATTTGTGGAACGCCGAACTGCAAAAACGGCAGCCAATAGTTAAACATCTTGCCGAAAAATACAACGCAGTTTATGTGCCCTTGCAGGATGCCTTTAACCTAGCCCTGACCAAAGCCCCCGCCGACCACTGGATATGGGACGGTGTACACCCCATGCCGGCCGGCCATGAGCTTATGGCCCGCGAATGGATAAAAACGGTTAACAAAAAGTTCAGGATACTTTAATGGCAATTACAGGCGTTATAAAGCATTAATATGGGATGCTGCTATTTATTGGGCACGCTCATTATAAAAAAATACTAACATTCTGTAGCTACACGTTGCAGATGTTAAAACCGTTTTTTAATTTTAACGTTATCCACCCTAAAACACCTATGATATGACAGATAACCGCACCCCATTGCTAACTGTTATTTTGAGCAAGCTTAGCCCTGCTGATATCAGTTTAAAAGAAAACAGGCAGTTGATTGCTGATCGTATTGAAAAATTATTACAGCAGAACCGTTGGTCGAGAAAACATTTCGCTGTATTAATGCGCCGTGAGATAAGGCCATTAAGGGCCTGGCTGGGATCAACCTACACGCATACTGTTGAGAGCCTGGATGAAATATGCCAACTACTCCACGTATCGCTTGGCGACCTGGTCGCGGAATAATAACTCACATATTGCTGAAAAGCATTCAGTAGCATTGCTGTGCCTGCTTAAAAACGCAAAGCTATTTTATCATAACACCTAATTCAGCTACAGCTACGCCGTTGCCATTAAGCACGTGCCTTGCTGTAAACTTGAAATAACGTGCCTGATAAAGCTGACTAAGTGGTATCACCTGCTCAACCGGGTTTGACCTGATATTAGAGAATTCGCCCTGGACCACCTGTTTCCAGTTAATGCCATCATCACTAATGGCATAACTATAACTGTCAACAATGCCATCTGGCGATTTATCATGTCGCGGCAGGTAGGTAAATGCCTTTATCGGTTCAGTTTTGCCCATATCCACTGCAATGCTTTGAGGTAAAAGGGTAGAAGGCACATTTAGTGTTGCCCAATTGGTGTATATATCTTCGTCAATGGCGTATTCAGGATTTTTGGCATTACCTGTGGTTTGTTCTGCTAATATTTTCCAATCCTTTTTACTCAAGCCAAAGCCCGCTGTTTCTGCCTCACTGTGTTGAGTTGCACTTTCAAAGGCTACAGCTTTTACCATGCCGCCATCATTAAAAGGAAACGGCTTTTCATACACTGGTGAACCGATCGTTGGCATTGTACCATCCAAAGTATAATGTATACTACCCACAGGGGCATCGGTGTGTATACTCACATCACCTGTTTTACTCCGTTCAATAACAGGTGCCGATAAATGCACAGGTTCTTTAAACAGCCCAAAATCGCTCAAAGCAATACAAACCGGCGAGGCGGTTATGCGCAGCCTCAATTTTCTCGCGGTAATATTATTCGGTAAGCGTATCAGCCTGTTCGCGCCGATAGTAGGCACAGTGGCAATTTCCTGCCAATTATTTTTCACCCAGGCATCCACAGCCGCGCCTGCAATTCGCTGCCCTAACTTTATATTTTCGCGTAAGCGAATTACGTTAAAAGTTTTAGGCTGATGCAGGTCGGTCACCAATTGTGGTGTGGTAATCGCATCATCAGTCGCCCAATAAGTATAGCGGCTGTTATCCAGCAAATTCTGTGGCCCAAACTTTAATTTGTTGCCGCCACGGATATTGCTTGCTGTAAATGAGGCACCTTTAGCAAAATTCACAGCAAAAGTTTGTTGTAATATTCTACCAAATTCTTTTAAAATAGCTACATCCTCCGTGGTTATCCGTCCGGTTTTATCGGGCGATAAGCCGAGGTCGAGACAGGCGCCGCGGCCTACGCTTTTATAATACAGGTCGAGCACATCATAAGCCGACCGTGTTTGCCCATCCTGCGATTGGTGATAGAACCAGCCGCGTCGTAAAGGTACATCGCATTCGGCAGGCATCCAGTATTTACCGTTTCGTGTGCCTTCTGTACCTTCATAATCCTTTACATAACCATTAGCAGGGGTCTTTCCCGGATCGGGCGCTTCGGGCGTATAGGTTGCCCAGTAGGTTTCGCCTGCATGTCCTTCTTCGTTGCCTACCCAACGCACGTCGGGGCCCACATCACCAAAAATACAGGCGCCAGGTTGCATCTTGCGGGTTATGGCCCAGGTAGTATCCCAGCCATAATAGGTGGAACGGTCAATTTTTCTTATTTCATTCGCACCGCCGTAATAGCCATCACCACCATTGGCACCATCATGCCATGACATGAACAGTTTGCCATAATTGGCATATAATTCCTTTAACTGCCTGCGATATACCTGCGTAACATATGCAGGCTTGCCATAAAAAGCGTTGTTCCTGTCCCACGGCGAGCAGTATATACCCATTTTCATCCCTAATTTTTGACAGGCCAGCCGGTATTCTTTCACCAGGTCGCCTTTGCCGTTTTTGTATGGGCTATGACTAATGTTATGATCCGTAGTTTTAGTCGGCCATAAACAAAAGCCGTCATGGTGCTTGGCAACCACTACAATGCCTTTAAAACCACCGGCTTTCGCCGCGCCTACAATCTGCATAGCGCTAAAGTTCGATGGATTAAATATTTTTACATCCTCGGCACCATTGCCCCATTCCTTATCAGTAAAAGTGGCCATACTGAAATGAATGATACAATACATATCGGTTTCCTGCCAACTAATCTGCCGCTGTGATGGCAAAGCCCCGTAAGGTTTTGGAGCTTGCTGCGCGATAGAGGCAACATTAACAAATACAAAAGCGATGATGAGCCCTATTTTCATGAATAAAATATTTATATATGACCGTTAATTACTAAACCACGATGCAGGTATTTCCTGCGGCGCCGAGCCGCCTTTGCTGTATTTCAGTTTCAGTGTAAAACCACCGCCGCCTTCAATAAAATCAAGTTTGAATTTTTGATAGCCTTTCTTCAACGCTATCTGCCCGTTCTTCTCAATAGCCGAGTGCAAGCCATCGTTATTTATGGTTTCCTTATTGGCTATCCATAAAACGCCGCCATCATCGCAGGTTAAATAAAAGCTGTATATACCATTAGTAGGTATATTAATATACCCGTTATAAGTAATAGCGAATGATGGCGCCTTAACCGATGCAGGCACTGCAATTTCATTGCTTACAAATGCGCTGTCCGGCTTTGCAGATTCAATAAATTTCGTTTCCTTAAAAAAGGCTTTATAATAATTGCATTTCAATCCCGGTTGTGTGGTGGCAGGAGTTTCAGCTTCGGCGAGGTTTTGTTGCTGGTAGTTGATGCTGTAAATATCGCCTCGTTTGCCCGAAGGCGTAAATTCCGCTACTTTCACCACTTCCGTTTTATTAATAATAAGGTTGTTCAGCTTCGGAGAATTATTTTGTGGGATGGTGCCGTCGGTAGTGTACCGGATCACTAAATTTTTTAATGGCGGATGGAGGTTTAAGGTATCGCTTTGTATAAAAACTTTATTATTTAATACCCCATCAATATCAGGCAGGCGGTAATGTACATTTAATGCATCCAGGCGCGGGAATTGCTGGATCAGGCGGGTGTTATAAGAATCATAATCGCCGGTATTATTGGTCCATAGCAATTCGGCAAGCGCCGTCATGCGGGGCATGTACATATAGTCCGCGCGGTTTTCCGAAGGTATGTTCTCCGTCCAGATATTTGCCTGTGCGCCGATGATCAGTTTTGCTTCATCGGCAGTTAAACCTGCAGGTACAGGGTTAAAATGGTACACATTATAAATGGTATTTTTATCGGGCACATTATCAAAATACAAAGGCGAGCCCGGTGTCATGATCACCTGGTTGCCGTTCTTAACTGCCTTAATTGGCGCATCGGGCACCCACGTGCGCCAGTACATCACAATGGCAGTGCTGCTTATCCCTCCTTCAATAATCTCATCCCAGCCGATCAGCTTCCGGCCTTTGGAATTAAAGAATTTTTCCATCCGGTTTATAAAATAGCTTTGCAAGGCCGGCAGGTCTTTTATCCCTTCGCGCTGCATCAATGCTTTGCATGCGTCTGATTTTGCCCAGTCGCTGCGGTCAACCTCATCGCCACCTATATGGATATATTTCGATGGAAAAATATCCATTATTTCACTAAATACGTTTTCCGCAAAATCAAAAGTGCTTTCGTTACAGGGGCAAATAGGTTTGGTAAACAACGTACCCCATTTATTTTCGCCGTTGCAGGTTAAAAAAGGGTAGGAGTTAATAGCCGCCATCATGTGCCCCGGCATATCAATTTCGGGGATGATATCGATGTGCCTTTCCGCAGCATACTTTACCAGCCCCTTCATTTGCTCCTGCGTATAAAAGCCGCCGTAAAGTGTTTTACCATCGCGGTGGATGATATGCTCCTGGTCTATCGCGAAGTCAGGATTGTCCTTCGCCCGTGCCATGCATGCCGAATCGTTCTTATCAAATGTGCGCCATGCACCTTCTTCAGTCAGCTTTGGATATTTTTTTATCTCGATGCGCCAGCCCTGGTCGTCGGTCAAATGCAAATGCAGCTTGTTCATTTTATAAAGCGACATTACATTTATAAACTTCTTCAAATAAGCTATCGAGAAAAAATGCCGCGATACATCCAAATGCATTCCTCGCCAGGCATAGGCCGGTTCATCTTCAATGGTTAATGCTGGCAGCGTTAATTTGCCTGTGGCCATCCTGGTTTCAATACCATAAGGCAGTAATTGACGTATGGTTTGCACCGCCATAAACGCCCCCGCGCCATCTTTAGCAATAATAATCACTTGCTGTGGCGAGATGGTTAAATGGTAGCCCTCAGCGGCTGTAATGGCATCGTTGTAAACAAAACTGATATGGTTGTATTTGCCGGGCGCTATCTTCAATTTGTACCCCAAACCGCCTTTTATAAGGTCGTTCAGTTGATTGGCCTCATTCATGAATTTACCCTTGGGCAAGCCAATAGTTGTTTTGGCCGATATGGTAAAATTGCCGTCCCCCTCAACCAGTTTAACCGGGTAGGGGATGATATTAAATTTATTAGCCTGCGCAAATACTGTAGTGGTAAAAAGCGCAAATGTAAGCAGGGGCGCAATAGCCGTTTTGAAAAAACTTCTCATTCTCACAGGTTTTAATATTGGATCTTAAATACAGCAGCCTGCATTAAACCATTTTTAGTTTGCAATTCTGTTGGAATATTTACCGCTATATCATCAGTTTCATTATTCCACTTTAGTTTATGTTTTATACCAAGCAGACTTACCTTTTTTGCTTTACCTAATCCTGTTAAATGAAATTGCAGCTGCCCCGGTAAGGTTACCTCATCCTTGTCTGCCAATACAAACGCGTAAACCGTTTTTACATGATCGGATTTCGTGTAATAAATATTCCCCTCTGAATAAGGCGCGACACTGGTACTGTTATAAATACCTTCGCCATTTATTTGCATCCAGTTGCCAACTTGCTTCAATCGATCATATGCCACCGGATCCCAATCGCCGTTGGGGCCGGGGCCGATATTCATGAGTAAATTACCGCCCCTGGAAACTATCTTTACCAATAATGAAATTATCTGTCCGGGTGATTTATAGTGATCGCCAGGAACGTAGCTCCATGAATTGCCCATGGTTATACAGCTTTCCCAGGGATGGTCGAGAGGTTTATCGGGTACGGTTTGTTCGGGGGTAGTATAATTTTCGTATGGGCCCGCAACCGTACGGTCGACAACTATCAAACCCGGCTGATTTGTGCGCGCCATTGCGGCTATTTTTGGCATGTCAATGTCCTGGTTATAATGGATCGATCGTTGCCAATCGACACCGTTATCTACAGTGCTTTTTGGCCTAACCCAGCCGCCATCGAGCCACAAAATATCAACCTTGCCATAACCGGTCATTAGTTCCTGTATCTGGTTATAGGTGTAATCTTTAAATTTTTGCCAGCGGTCGGGATATTTGGCAGGATCGTAATTTACATTCCGGTCCTTTGGCGGAAAATAAGGCCACCAATAGTTTTCGGAATGCCAGTCGGGCTTTGAAAAATAAGCACCGATCATAAAGTTTTCTTTACGGAAAGCATTAAATATCTCTTTAGCTACATTGCTTCTCGGGTTTGATGAAAACGGTGTTTTGGGGCTGGTGATCTTATAATCCGTTTGTTTGGTATCGAACATACAAAAACCATCATGATGCTTGGTAGTAAACACTACATACTTCATCCCGGCATATTTAGCGGCTTTCACCCATTTTTCAGGGTTGAACTGTGTAGGGTTAAAGGTGGTTTGCAGGTTTTCATAGGCTTTCACATAACCGTTATAAGTTGCGCCGTAAGGCCCACGCCTTTGTGTCCAGCCTTCATCTTCGGGGCAAATGCTCCAGCTTTCAACAACGCCCCATTGGCTATAAGTACCCCAATGCATAAATAGCCCAAATTTCAAGGTTTTCCATTGACTAAGTTTTGCCCTTACCAGGGTATCATCGGGCGCCACATAACTTTTCGACATTTGGTGTTGTTGCGCCATAAGTCCCCAACTGCTGAGCAGTAAGATGATAAAAAGGAATGATTTTTTCATGAAAGGTTTTATTTGGTGAAATTTATCTAAAAAAAGCCGTTCCACAAAACGGAACGGCTTTTACTCACACACTAAACTAATCTATTAATATTAGTTCTTTTTCCATCGAAAATGCATACAATGGAATGTCTTACACCTAAATACTTAATGGGAAACATCCCAGAAAATTAATGTGGTGCGCGTATCTTTTGCTTTAACTGTACTATAATTGGTGTTATAAGCAGTTTCAACAGTAGGGTATATAAGCCTTGTTGGCGGGGTTTGGTACCCTACTAAGGTTTCCGTTGGGAAAGTTAACTGTGGGTAACCAGTCCTGCGGTATTCGGCCCAAGCCTCATCTGATTGAAGAAAACCGAAATGCAACCATTTTTGATCGTAGATCAGAGCCAGCTTTTGGGCTGTAGTTCCGGTATAATTTACAGTAGGGTTTGCTTCGAATGTTGCAATGTCGGCATCACTTGGTAAAGGAACGTTACCACCACCTATGTTGTTGAGGTAATAATAAAAATAAACAGATTGATTTAACGCTAAATTGTAGGCTGCTTGCGCATCGCCAAGCCCCCAGCGTTCGTATGCTTCAGCTTTCAGGAAATTAACTTCGGATGCGGTTATCACAATACCGGGCATTTTAATATTATTCAAAAACGTGGTTGAATCTACAATTGAATAATTAAAATAGGCTGTATCTTGCTGTGCGCTGGTGTAAGTTATAGGCATTGCCCTATATGTTTTATTCTGCACAAAAGTACCATTAACCACATGTCCATATTTGTCATATATTACTGGTATGCGCGGATCATTTGCCGGGAGCATCAGTTTATTTAACTTATAATCTGTAGCCCAGTAACTGTCAATTTCAGTTAATGCACTGTAAAGCGTACTGCTGGTTGTTGTGGTTAATGGCTGTAAAAGCACATCGGTACTCGCGGGGCTGTAATCGCCTTTACCACCACCATCAATAAGCGGGTAAGCTGATGGGTTACTTAGCATGGCAGTTACTGCTGCTTTAGCAGTAGTTTCATCATAATTAGAGATCCGCATCAATAAACGCAGGCGCGTAGAGTTTGCATACTCCTGCCACTTAATTAAACTCCCGTTAAGTAAAATATCTGCCTTGCTAAAAGCCGCCTGAACGTTGGCTGACGGTTTTGCCGAACCAAAATAAGTAGCTGCTTCATTAAGATCACTTATAAATGTGGTATAAAGCGTTTTCTGGTCATCAAATGCGGGATTTTTTATAACGCTTGCAGTTTCCAGGTTGCCGGCCTGCGAAAATGGAATATCGCCCCAATTGTCTACCATCTTGGCAGCACGTTCATCCAATACTATTTTCGCTGCTTCAAGGTATATTTGCTGGTCGGCCTGGTCTGCTGTTGAAAGGTTTTTAAATGCGGCCTGCATTGATCGGTATAAAGCCATAGGGCCACTACCATTGCTGGAAGGGTAATAAAAATCAGACCAATACTGTCCCGTATAGCCATCAATTTGCTGATAAGCAGTATTTACATTATCAAATGTAGTAGTTTGGGCGTAAACGGATATCTGTGGGAAGAAAAAAGTGCGCAGGTTCCAGTATGCGGGCCTAACACGATCACTATTTAACATTGCGGTAAAAAAGCCGCTGATAATAGGTTTTGTTGACAACTCCGGATTAAGATAGTCTTTGTCAATTGCCTTTTTACATGCACTGAACGATGCTGCAAGCAAAAATAAGACAGAGGTATATACAAATATTTTTTTCATCGTTTTAATAATTTTAATGAATTAAAAAGTGGCATTTAATACAAACCCATAACTCCTGGTTGCAGGTATTGAACCATTATCGATACCCTGATTAAACCACTGGCTACCGAGTGCAGTTTCAGGATCAAGGTTTTTCAGCGTACGATATATATACAATAAGTTGCGGCCTATTAACGAGAACCTTATTCTTGACATGCCCAAACTTTTTACCAAACTATTAGGCAGGGAATAACCAAGATCAATTTCGCGCAGTTTAACATAACTGTTATTATATATTGCGGTACCTTCATTTATACTATTTGGGTCGCCTGCTCCAAATTGGTTCTCATAATAGCTTGCCGCATCAATTATGATATTGTTAGGCTGTCCATTTGCTAAAACGCCCGGCTGTATCAAACCGTCATGGTAAACAGTTTCGCCGCCCGGGCCGGTAGTTGCATTTGATGGTAGTTGCACGTAGGTACCACTGTTATTAATGTAATAGGCTAAACCGCCATGCTGTGCATCTCTATACTTTAAGGTACTGGTGTACATGCCCGCATTAATACCATATTTTAATGGGGTGGATATCATCTGCCCGCCAAATCTATAGTCGATCAGGGCGGTTAAGGAATAACTTTTATAGGTGAAGGTATTTGATATGCCACCAACAGCCTTAGGCAGTATGTTACCTACTTTTACGTAATGTGATTGATCGGCATCATAATAGCCATTTGCATCAACCAAAGGCTGCCCGTTTTTCATTTGGAGAGGATAATCATAAATGTTACCTAAAGCTTCGCCGGGTTTGGCGACAACTTTTATAGAGCCGCCTTCTGCACTATAGGAATCCAATTCAGGCTCGTTAGGCGCAAGCGAATACACCTTTGTATTGTTGAATGAATAATTCAGGCGTACATCCCATTTGAAGTTATTTGACTGAAATGGTGTTCCGGTCAAAGCAATTTCAAGGCCCTTATTACCAATTGTACCTACGTTAACTATCTGGCTGCTGGCACCGTTACTTGGCGAAGTAGTTAAAGGTAATATCTGATCGTTGATCTTGTTTGTATAGTAACTAATATCAGCGCCGATCCTGTCGTTCAGGAAACGAACTTCTAAACCAGCTTCATATTCATGCTTCCTTTCAGGCTTTAGGTTGTTATTACCATAAGCCGACGGTATAGTAAGCTGGGGCACTGAACCATTAATTGTTTGCAGCGAGGTTTGCGCGTAAGCAATATTTGATGTATATATTTGTGCCGGGTTACCATTTTCTGTATATGAAAGCCTTAATTTACCATAGCTTAAGAAAGTTGGCAGGCTATTTTTAAATGCATCGCTAAAAACAAAACTTGCATTAACTGCGGGGTAGTAGTAGGTATTGTTTTGAGGGGGCAATGTTGAGGCCGATTCCTGGCGCAAAGTACCTTCTAAGAATAAATAATTTTTATACGACAGATCAAGTATCCCAAACGTGCCCTCTTTTATTAAATATTGCCTGGTGTAGGTAGTACTTAGTGTTCCGTAGGAATTACTAAGCGAAAAGAAGTTTTCCGCAACCAGGCCATTCGTAGTGCTTGATGATTGATCAAGATAACTTTCATGCCTGGCAGTGAAACCACCACTTAAAGAAAAATTCAGATCTTTTGTAATATTCCTGGAATAGGTTAAAAGCGCATCACCATATAATATGGAATATATACCTGTACCCACGAAATAAGCTCCTGTACTTGAAGTAGGTTGATTAAATGCCACTGGGTAGTTGTTATAGTTCTCCCCATCGGTATTGCGGCCTGTATAGTCGTTACCACCCCTTATCCTGAATTTAAGGTGGTTTGCAATATCCCAATTTAAGGTTACGCTTGAATATAAGCGGTTCTCGGTTTCAGTATAAGTATCTTTTAAGGTACTGAAAAAATAATCATACAAATTTGGCCGTACCCTGAAAATAAAAGCTTCTGCGGGATTATATTCCGGATGTTCAACAGGGGCATATTCAAATCCTTCGGTTGTAAGATATTTTTGCAAAACCAGGCCCATTTTTTCGTTCCGGCCAAAAAAACCATCAAATGATTGTGCCAACCTGTTTGTTTGGTAGGGACGGTTATCGGTTATGGTATTCACATAATTTGCAACAACGTCAACACTTACCCGGTTACCCAGTTTAAGGGTACTGTTTAAATTAAAGGTGTTTTTATGCACGCCTGATTCCCGCTGGATACCATCGTAATCAAGCCGGGTGTAAGAAAACCGGTAATCAGAATTATCTGTTTGGTTTGATATAGATACGTTAGCACTTGAGCTGAAGCCTGTTCTGAATATATCTTTATAATTATCGGGTTGTGGCGAATATGATTGTATCGATCCATCCCACCATTGCACTTTTTGGCCTAACATTTTTGGCCCAAAATCTGAATAAGCCCTGAAATTCGGGCGCCACCCGCTTGGTGAATTGGCATCAGGAACAGAACCATCTGCATTAAATCCAAGTGAAAGGTTAGTGGCACGGTCATATCCCTGCCCGTAAACGTTCTGGTAATTGGGCAAAAATGCTGCTTGCTCCTCGGTACCATAATAATTAAAGTCTACCGTTGGCCCCCTGCCTTTTACGCCTTTTTTGGTAGTAATAACTATTACCCCTCCTTCGGCATCAGAGCCATATAGTGCAGTAGCCGCGCCGCCTTTGAGTATGTTTATGGTTTCAATGTCACTTGGATTTATATCCAATATACCATTACCTTCAATTCTTTGGTCGCTGTAAAAACCATTATTATTAAAGCCGCCGGCTACACCATATTGCTGCTGGTTTCTGATGATGACACCATCAACTACATACAAAGGGGGCTGGTTATAACCTATTGAATTTATACCGCGTATTTGCACGCTTACCGCGCTGCTTGCACCTCCTGGCTGGGTGCGTACAATAACGCCCGCCGCTTTACCATATAAAGCTGAAGCAAAGTTGGTGTTACCGGCTTCGGTTATTTGCTTTGATGTAACTGTACTGGTTGCATAGCCTAAGGCCTTTTCCTGCCTTTTAATACCAAATGAGCCTGTTACGGTAACTTCATTTAAGTTGTTTATGCTTTCTGATAGCACCACATTAATAGTTGTGCCTGTGGAAACAGGAACTTCTTTAGTAGTATAACCAATATATAAAAATACAAGCACGGCATTGTTATCGGGTACCGTAATGCTGTATTTACCGTTTGCGTCTGATACTACGGCTTTAGTTGTTCCTTTTATCCTAATGGTTACACCTGCCAGGGGGGCTTTCTTATCGTCTGATACCTGGCCGGTTACAGTAATAGCTGCATGGGCCGCTGTTACTGATATAGTACGGCTTTCATCTGCCTGTTGTAATACCACCGTCTTATCTACTATTTTATAAGACAAAGCCTGGTCTTTAAGGCAGCTATTTAAGGCATCGTTTAATGAAGCATCTTTTAATTGCACGCTAACGTTCTTATTCTTTACATCTTTCGAGTCGTAAAAAAACACATAGCCTGTTTGTTTATTGATCTGCTGCAATACCTTTTTTAAAGGCGCATTTGTTTCGTCGAGGTTGACTTTCTGACTATATCCTTTTGCGCTGCATTGCAATAAGGCAACAAACATAATCAGTGTTGTAAATTTCATGATCAGTGTGATTTTTTTCGGCCATGGTTTGGGCATGCCCGTTGAAAAAGCATTTAATTTCATACTTTTGTTAAGTTTGGGTTAATGGATAGTATAGACACTAAACTTGTTCGCGTTTTGCGGGAAGGTTAACTCAAATATTTGCGCATTCCGATAGCCGTCGGAGTGCGTTTTTTATTAACCTTGTTGAATGAAGACCGGGATCTTCGAGAGGTTTTGTCATTTTTTATTCATAGGTCGCTTTTTTAGGTGAATAATTAATTGGTTTTTAGGGCATTATAACAATTGTTTTATCTTCAATTTTATAATGTATCTTTTTAAAGCTGAGTATATCTAATATTTGCGATGCGGTAACATCCCGCGATATTTCGCCCGAGAAATTTCTGGAGGGTAGTGCCCCGTCATATTTTATATCAACATTATACCAGCGGGCAAGCTGCCGCATTACTTCCTGTAACGTATTGTCATCAAAGTGGAAATATCCATTTTTCCAGGCTGCGGTTGCTGCAGCATCAACATTTTTTATTTTTATGTTGTTGTCGTTAAACAGGGTAATGGCCTGTTGACCAGGCTTTAACATGGTCGTTTCAGTCCCTTTGGTTATTTTTACACTGCCAGTTAACAGGGTTGTTTTTATAACCGGCTCATCATCATAAGCGTTTATATTGAAACTGGTGCCAATATCTTCAATGGTTTGCCCTTTTACGCTAACCCGAAAAGGTTTGGCGGCATTATGCACCACCTCAAAATATACCTGCCCGGTTATGGCTACGCGGCGTTCGCTACCTGCAAATAACACCGGGAACTTTATTGAGGACCCTGCATCAAGGTAGGCTACTGTACCATCGGATAAAGTGACTGAAGTTTGGCCGCCCCGCGGAGTGGTAAGTGTATTATAAACAGGGTAATCAGCTTTATTGTTTAAACCCTCGTTAGTTACACCAGCCCGTTTGATGACATATACTATCTGCCCTTTTGTGTTTTTAGCTATTTGAATGCCTGCCTGTTGGCTTATTATCCCTTTTTTAGCATCGGTAATCGAGATTTTGTTACCATTAGCAAGTGTTAATATGGCCTTGTTACTGCCAGGGGCAATATCATGAGTTCTAATTTTTGTAAGTTGCTTCGCAGGTTGTTTATGGCCAAGTATATAATATATGCCGAAAAATAAACCTATTACTACCGATGCTGCCGCGGCAACACGCAATATAACAGGCATTAACGTTTTTCTAGCTTCTTCATGGTGCAAACTTGCCCATACAGATTCAGCATCGTGCAAACGTTCTTCAAGATCATATTCAGGAAGGTTTTCTTCGTGGTGCTGAAGGTACCAGCTTTCTATCAATGCCTTCTCCTGTTCAGAGGCAGTGTTGTTTTTATACCTGTACAATAACTCTTTGAGTTGTTGTTCGTCCATATTAAGATAGTGTTACTGGCTTGTTAATAGTAAGACAAGGAGCAGTAACGAAACAGGTATAAAAAAAATATTTTTTTTTATTTGGGGTGTATAAGCCACAAAAGGTATATAAAAATACCTAATCTAACGCGTAATATGCGTAGTGCATTGGTCACATGCTTACTTACAGTTTGTTCAGATATTTCCAGTTTTTCGGCTATTTGTTTGTGTGAGAAGTGCTGTTTGCGGCTAAGTTCAAACACCTCGCGCATTTTGGGCGGAAGTTCAGCTATCTCTTTTTCAATAATTGATGATAACTGGTGCTCCCTAACCAGGTGGTCGGTAATTATTTGGCTGTTATTGTTATTAATAAACTGAGCAATAGATGCCAGGTATTTGCCTTTAACATCGTTATGCATAACCTGGTTTAAAATATTATTTCTAACGGCTGTATATAAGTATCCTGAAAGGTTGGATCGGCAATTAAAACTTTCGCGCTTGGCCCACAGGGTTGCAAAAACTTCATGAACTATATCTTTAGCTTCTTCGCGATCGCGGGTTCTATTATAGGCGTGATTAAGCAAAATGAGTATATACCGGTCGTAAATTTCAGTATATGCAATTTGGTCACCTGACTTTAATAAGTCAACCAATTCAGTATCTGAAAGGGTTTTTAAGGTGTTCATAAGTGCAGTAGAAAGGAACGAATTTATAAAATAACTTTATGAAAAAATAAAAAATTAATATTTAATAAGCCTTATTAATATGTTGTTGCCGAAAAAAATATGGCTAAAACGTTATTATGCCGGCTTACCCCACTGGTGTTAAAAGCACCCATATAAAATGAAAATAATTTGCGCAGATAGGTGATTGTGTATAACAAAATGTTGTTAAGTTAGTAGCATATCCGTATGGGTAAAATTATAATTGTATGGAAACAAATAATTCAATAGGTAAATATGCAGATGTGAACGGCATACAGATGTATTACGAAATACATGGCACCGGATTTCCGTTGGTATTGATACATGGCGGTGGCTCGACCATTGGAACAACTTTTGGCAGAATAATGCCGGCGCTGGCTAAAAACCATAGAGTAATAGCAGTTGAATTGCAGGCACACGGGCACACCGGTGACCGGGATTCGCCCGAAACTTTTGCACAGGACGCCGCCGATATTGCAGAGTTGCTGAGGCAGTTAAGTATGCCAAAAGCCAACATATTCGGTTTCAGTAACGGCGGGCAAACAGCTATGGAAATAGGTATAACATACCCGGAGATAGTAAACAAATTGATCATCGCATCGGCATTTTATAGCAGGAGTGGGGCGCCGGAAGGTTTTTGGGATGGATTTGACGGAGCCACATTAAGCAGTATGCCGGAGGTATATCAGGATGAGTATTTAAGGATAACCAACAGCCCCGAAAGGCTGCTGAATATGTTTAACAGGGATGTTGCCCGTATGAAAACATTTGAAGGCTGGAGCAAGGAACAAGTCAGTTCAATTCAAGCGCCGGCACTTGTAGTTATCGGCGACCGCGACCTGACTATACCCGAACACGCCATTGAAATGTCGCGACTTTTACCGAAGGGCCGTTTGGCTATTTTACCGGGCGACCATGGCAGTTACATCGGCGAGATCATGTCGGCTGATAGTGATAGTAAGATGCCCGGATATTTTGTGGCTATGGTTGATGAGTTTTTGGCTGCAAAAACAGAATAATACTAATACATGGTTGTCAGGTGTTAGTCCGGAGTTTAAAAAAATTTATTCATATTGTGCTTTGTCCGTTTTTTAATATCTATGATATTTAAAGCATCTGTATAGAATCCTGTTAGGATTTTCTCTCTTCTCTTACTTCAAATTATTTCAAGTGACGATGAAGACGAAGCACGAAGCCTACCCAATTCTTTCGACAATGAATTTTAGACAACATGAGAAAATCACCCAGCGAGTTTGTTGATTAAAATTGTTCATCGCTCCTAAACTTATTCCTACTTTTACCGTTACCCAATAAATCACATTTAAAATGAAAGCATTCTTAGGTATGGGCCTTTTAGGTTCAAATTTTGTAAAGGCCATGCGCCGCAGGGGCGACGAAGTACAGGTATGGAACCGCACGGTATCCAAAGCCAAAGCGCTGGAAAGTGACGGCGCAATAGCATTTGATAAGGTGAGCGATGCCGTAAGAGGTGCTGATGTTATCCACATCACTTTAAAAGATGATGCGACCGTAAACGAAGTGTTGAAAAATGCTGAACCGGGCCTGAAACCAGGCGCTGTTATATATGATCATACTACCACTTCGGTTGAAGGCGCTAAACAAAGGACTGCTGACTGGAAGGCCAAAGGAATTACATACCTGCATGCACCGGTGTTTATGGGGCCGCCTAACGCGCTGGAAAGCACTGGTTTTATACTGGTATCCGGCGATCAGGATATTATTGCCGAAGCTCAGCCTGAACTTTCAAAAATGACGGGAAAGTTGCTTAACCTCGGTGCCGAAACAGGTAAGGCATCGGGCATGAAGCTTACCGGTAACCTTTTCCTACTGACACTTACTGCCGGTATATCTGATACCCTGGCGATGGCTAAGGGACTTGGCATCCAGGGAGAGGAGTTATCAGGCCTGTTTGCTGAATGGAACCCGGCGGCGGCTATGCCTGCCAGGTTAAAAAGAATATTAAGCGGCGATTTCGATAACCCTTCATGGGAATTGGCGATGGCACGCAAGGATGCCGGACTGATGCTGCATGAAGCAGAGGGATCAAACACGCATTTAACAGTTATCCCGGCTATTGCAGCCGAAATGGATAACTGGATAAAAAAAGGATATGGCAACAGTGACTGGAGCGTGATAGCAAAGGACAATATCTAATGACTGGCAAACATCACACTGTTCGAACTTTGTGAACTTGGATTTTTCCGGGCTTAAGATTATACCCTATCAATAATTACTAATGTGATCATTTGTGCGAAACACTATGATAACAGATTGTATTTTATATCTTTATTGCTTAACCCAAGCATATGGAAAATATCCTAATAAGAAATAATGTAAAAATAACTGGCAACGGAAGCGATACAATGATCTTTGCGCATGGGTACGGTTGCGACCAGCATGTTTGGGCTGATGTAGCACCGGTTTTTGCTAATGACTATAGATTGGTGTTATTTGATTATGTTGGCGCAGGATGTTCAGAACTTGCGGCGTATGATAAAGAACGTTATTCAAACTTGTCGGGGTATGCCCTTGATATTATTGAAATATGTGACGCACTTGATATAAAGGACGCGATTTTTATTGGCCATTCAGTAAGTGCAATGATAGGTGTACTGGCATCAAATCAACGACCTGAATTATTTAAGAAGATGGTATTTCTTGGCCCATCGCCACGCTACCTGAACGATAATGATTATCATGGGGGATTTGACAGGAAAGATCTTGAAGAACTTTTTGAAGTTATGGACAATAATTATTTGGGTTGGTCGGCTGCTATGGGCCCTGCAATAATGGGAAATACCGACCGGCCCGAACTTGGCGAAACACTTACTAAAAATTTTTGCAGCACCGACCCTGAAATTGCAAAACAATTTGCAAGGGTAACTTTCCTTTCAGATAACCGTACCGATCTCCCGAAACTACAAGTCCCCAGTTTGACAATACAATGCAAAGAAGATATAATTGCACCAATGGAAGTAGGGTATTACATAGAAAAACACGCGCCGAAAAATAGCATGGTGATTATTAATGCAACCGGACATTGTTCGCATATGAGCGCACCTGTTGAAACCGTTAAAGCCATTAAAGCATTTTTAGCAGACAAATAGTTTAAATTGGCACCAATAAACCCAGCGTTATTATTATCACTAATAGATGCAGAATCATTGTATCAGGGTGCACCCTGCGGTTATTTTTCGTTTGTGCCCGATGGTACCATTGTTAAAATTAACCATACGCTGTTGAGTTGGTTAGGGTATGCCGAAACGGAAGTGGTAAGCCTGTTAAAAATGAGCGACCTGCTATCTACAGGCGGCAAGCTGTATTACCAAATGTTTTATTTTCCGTTATTACAGATGAACGGAACGATAAATGAAATAAGCTTTGATATATGTAAAAAAGACGGCAGCCGTTTTCCTGCATTATTAAATTCTAATACCCTGAAGGACACTGCAGGAAACTTATTGGCGGTTAACGTAGCGATGACAGATATCAGTGATCGTAAAAAGTATGAATCCGAGCTATTGAATGCAAAAAAGCTTGCCGAGGCTGAAAAAAGTAAATTTGAATTTGTATCTGATTTCATTCCTGAAATGATTTGGACAGCGAATGCTGACGGAGAGATCAATTATTTTAACAAACGTTTTGCTGATCATTTTAATTTTAGCAGTAAGGATTTTACACGGGGGCAATTGATAGAAAGCATTTACCCTGATGACCGGAGTGAGAGTGTGCGTGCGTGGGCTAATGCTATAAAAGCGGGTGAAGGCTTTCATATCCAGCTTCGGTTGCTCAATAAATTCGGCCATTATAACTGGTATAAGCTTAAAGGGTTACCATATCTTGATGAGCATGGCCATATTACCCGTTGGCTGGGTTCATGCCTTGATATTAACAACCATGTTATGGAGCTGGAGAAGAAAGATGAATTTATTAGTATTGCCAGTCATGAACTAAAAACGCCCATCACCGCACTAAAAGCTACCCTGCAGATATTTGACCGATTAAAGGAAACCGATTTGCCCGCAAAGTATCATCGCCTTGTTGACCAGGGAAACCGCAGCATTTTAAAGATAAGTACTCTTGTAGATGAACTGCTTAATGTAAATCGCATCAATGCCGGTCAACTTGTGCTTAATAAGAATGAAATTAACTTGCACTCATTTTTATTGGAATGTTGCCAGTATGTGCGTGCTGAATCGAAATACAATCTTGTGGTGGAGGGAGATACAGAATTAACTGTTTTGGCCGATGAACACCGTATAGACCAAGTAGTTGTGAATTTTGTGAATAATGCAATAAAATATGCACCCGGATCGCTGGATATTAAGCTTATGGCGATTAAGGAAGGAAACAAGATAAAGGTGTCTGTCACAGATAATGGACCGGGCATTACACCGGATAAGCTTCCCTTTTTATTTGACAGGTACTATCGTGCCGATCATACAGGTAACCAATATTCAGGCCTTGGTTTGGGGTTGTACATCTGTTCCGAGATCATAAAAAGGCATGGCGGAAAAATTGGTGTTAATAGCGAAGTTGGAAAAGGGAGTACATTTTGGTTTACACTGCCGCTGTAATTATTTATGATATTAATGTGTTTACCTTTGATTTTACTTTTCCCTGTATTTTTTTTAATTTCCGAGACTCATTTACTGCATTATGCTTTTAAAAAAGAATCCCGGACGCCTTTTGGCCATTATCGCATCTGTTTTATTAATAACTGTAAAATTATCGGCACAAAGCCAATATGAGCTAAACTCGGGTTGGAAATGCCAGAAAGCGGGTACTGTAAAAGAAGATGGGGCGCAAATATCAAGTCCCGGCTTTCTTGTTTCTTTATGGGAAAAAGCTACTGTGCCGGGTACTGTGCTTACTACCCAATTGAATAACGGGCAGGTTCCCGATCCGTTTTATGGGATGAACAATAAACTGATCCCAGATATTTATAATACCGGTCGTGATTATTATACTTACTGGTTTGTAAAGGATTTTAATGAAGCGCCTGCACGAGGCAACAACCAGGTATACCTTAATTTTCGCGGGGTAAATTATAGCTGTAATATATTTTTGAACGGGCATAAACTGAATGCGGCGCTGCACTCGGGGATGTTCCTGCGGCAATCATATAATATAACCAAATGGCTGGCAAAGAATGGTAATAACCGCTTAGCTGTAATAGTTTACCCGCCCGATGTTGTAGGCAACCCCAACGGTGGACAAGGCGGCGATGGCACTATAGCGCGAAACGTAGGAATACAATACACCGCAGGCTGGGACTGGATACAACCCATTCGCGACCGCAATACTGGTATATGGGACAAGGTTACCATTGAAAAAACGGGTGCTGTTAAGATCATCGACCCACATATTATAACCCTTGTGCCAGACGTAAGGTTGCCGGATGGCCCGCAAAAACCTGCCATAATACAGGTATCGGCGCAATTGGAAAATGCTGGCGGTGTGCCTGTAACAGGGTCGCTTCAGTATGATCTTGACGGTAAAGTTGTTAGCAGGAGAGTAACCCTCAAGGCAAATTCAACACAAACAGTACAGTTAAGTGATTATACACTTAACGATCCGAAGCTGTGGTGGCCAAATGGCTATGGGCCGCAAAACCTGTATAATTTAAAGCTGCAGTTTGTAACGGCGGATGGAAAAATATCCGACCAAAATAATATTGAGGTTGGTGTAAGGCAAATAACTACCAATTGGAATGAGCAGACCCAAAGCCGGCAGGTTAATGTGAATGGCCAAAAGATATTTATTAAAGGCGGCGACTGGATAATATCGGATGAGATGCTGCGGTTTAGTGATAAGCGTTATGATGCCGAAATACGTTTTCACCGGGATATGAACCTTAATTTGATAAGGGTTTGGGGTGGCGCGCTGATAGAGCGACCTGAATTTTATGCCGCCTGCGATAAATATGGCTTACTGGTTTTCCAGGATATGTGGGGCTCGGGTGATTGTAACGGCAGGTGGCTTGACCCGATGAAGCTGGATGACCAATGGACACGCCGTAAATACCCTGATGACCATGCCCTTTATATTAAATCGGTAGAAGACCAGGTGAAAATGGTGCGTAACTACCCGTCGCTGGCTATTTGGTGTGGTGGGAATGAGATAACACCGCCCGAAGATATTTTGATTGCCCTGCGCGATACGGTAATGCCTAAATTGGATAATACCCGTTGGTTCGTGGAGTATTCGAACTCAGAAAATATGTCGCGCAATGTGTTGGGTGGTAATGGCGATGGGCCTTATGGTATACAGCCGTTATCTGTATTTTGGGATCAGCGGACGTTCCCATTCAATTCAGAAGTGGGATCGATCGGTGTAAGCGATTATGAAGCTTTAAAAAGATTTATCCCTGAAAAGAACATGATTGTGCCTGATTATGATGAGTCGACAGGTAAAACAAAAACAGATTCTGTATGGGAGTATCATAAATATATTGGTTATGATACTTCGATCAATAAATACGGTAAGGCTAAAGATGCAGAAGACTTTGCCAGCAAGGCCCAACTGGTTAATTACGATCAGTACCGCGGCTTAATGGAAGGCTTCAGCTCGCACATGTGGGATTGGTATACCGGCACCATTATATGGAAAACACAAAACCCGTGGACGGCTATGCGCGGACAGATGTATGATTACTATCTCGACCCTAATGCCTGTTTGTATGGCCTGCATAATGGCAGCGCGCCGCTGCATATTATGTGCAGCCCGACCGATGGCATGGTAATGGTAGCGAACAATACCTTTAAGGCTTATACCAATATGATGCTGGTAGTAAAAACTTATGATATGGCCGGTAAGGAAAAGCTTATTAGTCAGGTTTTTGCGGATATAACCCCAACGGTTACCAAACGCTATTTTTCTATAAAAGGGCAATTGAAACGGGCATCAAAAGAGGACGGTGTATTTTTAGACCTGGAGATATTGGATCATGATCAAAAGCTTATCAGCCAGAATATTTACTGGCTGCCAAATGAAAAAGGCGAGTTTACGGGGCTGCAGAAAATGCCGCCAGCACAGGTGCAGATAGTGGCTACACAGTTGCGGACAGGGAAAATACAGGTAAGCCTAAACAACCCTGCAAATTCCCCAGTGGCATTTTTTAACAGGTTATCATTGGTTAACGCACAGACAAAACAGCGCCTGCTGCCGGTTTTTTATAGTGATAATTATATATCGGTTTTACCGGGCGAAACGAAAACCGTGATTATGGATTATGACGCGGTGCAATATCCCGGCAAACCATTGGTTACCATAAGCGGTTGGAACCTAATTCAACAAAGCATACAGGTACAATAAAACGAATTGCCGGTATATAATTCATCGGCAGTTTTCTTCATTCCATCGGTTTAATAATGTTTTATATCGAAACATAGTAGCGTATTATTGAAAAATCGGCTATTATCGTTTTTGCAATAAACTCTAACATTAATTTAAACAATTATGAACATTTTGATTCAACTATTATTGGGTGGCATTGCCGGGTGGCTTGCCGGTAAATTTATGAAAGGCGAAGGCTATGGAATTATTATTGACATATTGCTGGGTTTAGTTGGCGGCTGGGTTGGCGGTTCGATTTTAGGATGGCTGGGTATTACCGCAGGCGGCGATTTTGGCTATTTAGCTACGGCTTTTATTGGCGCCGTATTGCTGGTATGGATAGTGAGGCTGATAAAAGGGGATTAAATATCCAGCCTGTAGAAATGGCTTTATTCTATAAATTCATTATGCCGTTCATCCAATGGGGCGGCATTTTTTATACCATTTGTTTTTGTATCATTAATCAGGCATTAAAGGTTAATTTCCTTATAGTTGATTTTTTTAATAATATTCAATAAAACAAATGCTGATTTACAGCTTTTACTAAAAAAAGTTAATTTCGCCATCGATATATTTTTTCAACTTAATACTCAAACCATGAAAAAACACCTACTATTAATTACATTATTTATTATTGGTATAAGTTCTGCGGCGATAGCCCAGGGAGGAGGTTCGGCCTATAATAACGGCGATAACCTGTTGAATATTGGTATTGGCATCGGCAGTCCTTTCTTTGGCTCCGGCTATTCATCATCATTACCTGTTAATCCATCATTAAGCTATGAGAAGGGCGTTACTGACGCGATTAGCGTTGGCGGGCAGCTTTCTTATGCCAGCTCGAAATTTGATGATTATCCTTACAGTAACTATAGGTTTAAGGAAAGTGCATTTTACATAGGCGCAAGAGGATCATATCACTTTAACCAAGACCTGAACCTGGATAGCAGGTTTGATATTTATGGCGGTGCAAGCCTTGGTTATGTTATTGTTAACGTAAGCGATAATACCGGTTATTCGGGCAGTGCAGCCAGCGACGTGGGTTTTGGTTTATTTGCAGGCGGCAAATACTACTTCCAGGAAAATACCGCAGTTTATGCTGAGCTGGGCTATCAAAGCCTTGCGTTTTTAAACATAGGCGTAGCTTTTAAACTATAGTAAGAAGTTAGCTTTAAGAGAAGGCATCCTGTTTAAAACAGGGTGCTTTTTTATGGAATAATGTTATGCTGTTTAGGTATAACTAATTATTTAGTTTATATTTGATCATGTTAAAACAACTTACTTTTTTGTTGTTATTTACCTCTTTTGCAGCCACAGCGCAATACCATATAACCGGTAGGGTAGTAGATTCGGCAACGTTAAAGCCTGTTGCTGATGCCAGTGTGTTTTTAAGCAATGCTTCGGCGGGTGCCAAAACCAATAACGACGGTACGTTTACTATAACAGATGTGCGCGGAGGCCAGTATGAAATGGTTATCAGTATTATTGGATATGCCACTTACAAACAAACCGTAATGGCGAATAAAGACCTGAATTTACCCGATATACTGATCAGTCAGCAAGTCATACGATTACAGGAGGTGCTTATAAGCGGCCCTGATAAGCATTGGGCCGAACACTATGCAAAGTTTAAACGCGATTTTATAGGTACAACTGATAATGCTGGAAAATGCGAAATACTTAACCCGCACGAACTTAGGTTTAATAACAACCAAGGAGATTTTACCGCTGTTGCCGATGGCTTTTTAATTGTAGAAAACAAAGCGCTGGGATATAGAATAAAATATATGTTAACGGATTTTAGTGATAATTCGAAAACCGGCATTGTATATTTTGCGGGCAGGGCTTTTTTTGAAGCCATGAAAGGCAGCAGGCACAAGCAAAAACAATGGATAAAAAACAGGCTGACAACTTACCAGGGGTCAGATATGCACTTTTTGCGTTCGGTAATAGCCAATAAAGTAAAAGAAGAAGGCTTTTTGGTGAGGCGGCTTATACGCAAACCAAACCCTGCTTATAAAGGCGGCCTCGACAATAAATATTTGCAAACACTGGTTACAACGCCCTTGCAAACAGGGGAGTATACAGGGTTAACCGACCAAAAAGGTGAGTATATACTTGCATTTAAAGATTGCCTCGCTGTTTCGTATAACAACAACCCGTTATCGGGTTCCGTACTTACCATTAGCGCGCCCTATTTGTATTTTGATAATAATGGGATAGTATTAAATCCTAAGGATGCAACTTTTGAGGGCAACTGGAGCGAAAGCCGTATAGCCGGGATGTTGCCTGTTGATTATGAACCCCCGCAGGAAATAACTATCCGTTGATCTCTACAAAATAATAAACACAATAAAATATTAGTTTTGCAGCTTACTGCATCACTTATGATAAAACCGGGGAGTTTGGACACAATATTAAATAAGTACTTACATTACATATATCTTCTATACGCAGCTGTAATAATTTGTACCACTATAATAATTACACCCCCCTTTCAAAACCCGGACGAGCCTTACCATTTTGCAAGGGCAGAGCAGGTATCGCGCCTGGAGCTTATACCAACATTTGTTTTTGCTAAACATAATGATTCTATTGCTGGCATTCCAAAGCTGTTTTATCCCGATAAGGACGGTTTCAAGGCCGACAAAGGGATATTTTCGGCATATAATTACTTTCACCACATCAGTTTCAATCCTTCAGTAAAAACAAATACAGCTAAACAGGATAGCGCAAAAAAAATTAACTGGGGAAATGGTATGGCTTATGTAAACTTTGGTAATACTGCTATTAACCCGCCCGTTACCTATTTAATGCCGGCAATTGGTATTGCTATAGGCAAGCTATTTTATCAGCCAGTAATTACTACGTTATATATTTCCAGGTATTTAAACGCTGTACTTTGCTTAGCCTTGTGTTTTACAGCGTTATTGTTAGCCAAACGAAGTAAGCTATTAATGTTTATTGTTTTGCTTTTCCCTATGACCATCGCCTTATTTTCAGCAGTAAGCCCGGATGCTGTTTTAATTAGCTGCGCCTTTTTATTAGTAGCTGTTATTGATAATGTTGAATTTGGTGAAACCAAGCTTTATAATAAACAGCACATATATGGCCTGGTAATACTTATGTGTATAATTGGTTTGGCCAAGCCCCCTTATATAATCCTTGCGATTGTTTTTTTGTTTTTGACCTTGAACAACCGGACAAAACTGATCATGATAACGATCCCTGTTTTGGTTGTTATATCATGGCTCATGATCAACCATGCTAACTACTCCATAAAATTTGCACCTGCCGAGTATAAGGTAAATGCGAAAATGCAAATTGCTAACATCATACATCACCCGTTTAAATTTGCGGGTATGTTTTTTAATATTGATATGAATGCGATATATAGTATAGCGCGCATGTTTGTAGGTGTGCTGGGCTGGCTTGATGTGCAGTTTTCCAATCTTTATTACGAGATTGCCTACGGCTTGTTGATAGCTGGTATTATTATCAGCAGTAAATTTGATAAGAAAGCCAATCTACTATTAAAAACAAGTTTTTTCGTCGCTGCAATTTTTACCACACTGGCCGTTATAACAGCGCAATACGTTACCTGGACAACCGTGGGTGCAAATGAGCTTAGCGGAATGCAGGGCAGATATTTACTGCCGATTTTTCCATTTGCGGCATTGGGATTAAGCGGACAGCCAATAGGAGCTAAATTCAGTAAGCTAAAAAACACAGTGTTGATACTGGTTTTATTGTTCCCGGTTTACACCTTTATTAATTTGATATATACTTTAACAGCCAGGTATTATTAATGCTGCCTGTTATTTTAATATGAAATTGACGCTGCGTGGTAATGGCGAGATATTATCAGACGGCAGCCCTGAAATATCATTCCCCACCAAATTAAGCGATGTTATATAGCCATACGGATCGACGTTTGTAGCCACGTTAAATGTGCCCGTTGATATTTTCTTATCCAGGTTTAAAATGGTATAGTTAACCTCTGTAAGCAGGTTGACCGATGACTTGCCATAATTAAGGTACTTATCGATGTTAGACTGGCTGTTGTTGGCAAAAACAGGGGCGAAAAAGGAAACAGGAGTGCTTACCTTTTTGCCGTTGTTATATTTAAAAACATATTGCCTGGTTACGGTGCCACTGTCGGTATTTGAGAGGGTAAATTTGGTGTAATTGCCATTTTGAACCACATAATCTATTTGGGAATAAAACGTTTCAGGGCCATCATCGAAAATTAAACTCATGGTTATTTTGTTCAGGTAATCAGCATTATCATAGCTGTAACGTTCAATTTCAACTATATTATGGCCCTGTTGCACATCGTGCAAGCTGTGGTATGCCACTTTGCCGCTGTTATCAAGGTCGTACTCATCGTTGTATTGGGTATTCAGTGTTATTTTGCTGCCTGAATAGGTAAGGCTTATATCACTTAAGGTTTTGCCGTTATTATCGGTGGTTATTACCCTGCCTATATTGCCTGTTGTGTTGTATTTAACCTCGTCAGACTGGATGGGTTTGCTGAGTGTCAAATCGCCCCAATTGTAGGTAGCATTGGATAATTTTAATGTGAGGGCTGGTTTGTTCGTGTCATCGCGCTTGCATGATGAAAAGCTAATCAACAGAAATAAAATGACAGGCAGGCACAATAATGCACGGTGTGATATTGGTTTGGTTATCATATAAATGATTTAATAAGGTTGAAATTGCAGGAGGCTACTATAATGCCTCAAAACGGTTATTAAACGATAAATTGATACTTAAATTGCGGTAACTTTATAATATAATGAACCACATTATGGCAAAAGAAGATGCGCTTGACCTGCTAAGGTTTCTTGATCCATAACCACTCACTTAATCAATTACTTATCCCCGGTATAGCAGCGATAAGTTTTTTTGTATACCCTTCTTTCGGATAATTATAAATATCATCGGGGTCGCCGGTTTCAACTATTTCGCCTTTGTTCATGACCATCATGCGGTCGGAAATGTGTTTGATAACGGCAAGGTCGTGCGAGATGAAGATATAGGTTAGTTTTAGTTCCTGCTGCAGTTCCCTGAGCAGGTTTAACACTTGCGCCTGTACGGAAACATCTAAAGCTGATACGGATTCATCACAGATGATAAATTTAGGCTGCAGAGCCAGCGCGCGGGCTATGACTATACGCTGCCTTTGTCCGCCGGAAAATTCGTGCGGGTAGCGGTTAAAATGCTCGGGTAGCAGGTTTACTCGTTCAAGTAGTTCCGTCACTTTTTGTTTACGTTGCTTATCGTTGTTGTAAAGCTTATGTACCTGCAATGGCTCCATAATGGAATTGCCGACAGTTAACCGCGGATTTAAGGATGAATACGGATCCTGGAAAATGATCTGCATATCGCGGCGCATGGCGCGCATGGCTGTTTTATTGAGGCCGGTGATATTGGTATCTTCAAAAGTTATATTGCCCGAAGTAGGTTCAACCAAGCGTAAAATACTTCGCCCCAAAGTGGTTTTACCGCAGCCCGATTCGCCTACCAGCCCCAAAGTTTCGCCGGGATAAACATCAAAACTCACCTTGTTTACAGCTTTAACAGTTTCTTTATTAAAATTGAAAATGCCTGAACTGCTGCTATAATATTTGGATAAGCCTTCGATCTTTAAAATAGGCTCATGACTATATAATTCCTTTTTACGGGCTTTTATTTCATTTAAGGGATAATTATACTGTTCCCTTATATTTTCAATAGTAGCGGGTTTGCTATCATTCAAAAAATCAGCTATTACTGGCAATTGTTTTAAATGATGCGCAGGCGAGGGGCGGCAGGCCAGCAAGCCTTTGGTATAGGCATGCTGCGGATGGGTAAATAATTTTTTAACGGTTGCTTCTTCAACTATTTCGCCTTTGTACATAACCAGAACGCGGTCGGCAATTTCGCTGATGACACCGAGATCATGCGAAATGAATATCAAACTCATGTTGCGTTCGGCTTTGAGCTTTAGCAGCAGTTCGATGATGGTTTTTTGTACAGTAACATCAAGAGCAGTAGTGGGTTCATCGGCTATCAGTATTTCGGGGTTGCAGGAAAGCGCCATGGCTATCATAACACGCTGCTTTTGCCCGCCTGATATTTGATGCGGGTAACTATCGAAAATAGCTTCAGGGCGTGGTAATTGTACTTCGTTAAAGAGGTTGATAGCCCGTTTTTTTGCTTCAGTCTTGTTTAAGTTTAAATGCAGGCGGATGGCTTCAGTTACCTGGTAACCACAGGTTAATACCGGGTTAAGTGAGGTCATGGGTTCCTGGAATATCATGGCCATGCGGCGAATGGCACGCATAGCCTCATCGCTTAGCTTAAATATATTGGTGTTATCCAGCAAAACACTGCCGCTAATTTGGGTTTGGGCGGTATTATGCAGGCGCATTAAAGCCAATGAGGTGACTGATTTGCCTGAGCCCGATTCGCCAACTATACCAATCGTTTCGCCGTTGTTAAGGTTGAAGGAGATGTTTTTAACAGCCTCAAAAAGTCCATTTTGCGTATGAAATTTAACCGAGAGACCGTTTACCTGTAAAATCATCAGCCTACAATAGTTATACAATCTTCGGTTATCAGTTCTTCACCACGATAGCGCCTTAGTAATTGGGCAGTGGCTACCACATCTTTCTGGCAATAGGTGCAAATGCGGGGCAGGTCGTTCTCGTTCCAGTATACGTGGCCAACCTGGCTACCGTCAATGTCATCCTTAGGTGTAGGAATATCGAAGATAGCAGTAAGTAAACTTAAGGAAGTGAAGTTTTTATAATCGCCAAACTTCCAGAGTTCCATAGTATCTAAATGGTTTATTTCCCAGGGTTTTTTGCCCGATATTTCCAGCTGTACAGGCATCCGTAAACCATTAATAAGCAAGCGGCGGCAGATATACGGAAAATCAAACTCCTTGCCGTTATGCGCACAAAGAATAAGGTTGGGGGATTGAGAAGCCAACATGACCGAAAAATTTTCCAGCAACTCTTTTTCATCATGCGACGCAAAGGACTTTACACGTAAACCGGTTTTTTTGCCGTTGGTGAATATACCCACCGATATACAGATGATCTTACCAAATTCGGCCCAGATGCCGGCACGTTCGTAAAAGCCTTCGGCGGTTTCCTCTTTGCGCTGGTATTGGGTCTTAAGTTCCCACAGCTTTTGAAAATGTTCGGGTAACTGGCCATGACTGCTGTATTGAGGTACAGTTTCAATGTCGAGTACCATGAGATTATGGAGGTCGTATTGTTCGAGCATGGGGACTTAATTAATTTTATGTCATTTCGACTAGGTACAGGGGATAAGTCCTATATCCGCGGTATATCGAAGTTAAAGTATGGCGTATAAGATTTCTCCCTGCGGTCGAAATGACATCGATATAAATATAGTGAATTACCTTATCATCACACCCAGCTTATTCACTACCGGGAGGCGGATAAAGTTCATTTCGACGATACTTTCGGGCAGGAAGATGAATTTTTTGTCGAATATTTCGTTGCCGATATAATAGCTGAGCCAGTATTCGTTGTTTAAGCCGAATGTTTGTTCGTCGATAGGTTCTATCAATACTGACGAAGTGGCGGGCACAACCGGGAACATATGGCGCAAAACAGAGGTTTTTACCTGTTCACCATCCTTTTCGCCATAACCCTTTGAGGTAATCAGCACATTTTCTATAGCTTCTTTTTTCAGGTTAATAAGATATACATACCACAGCTTTGTTTCGGCGCTTTCTTTTTCAAGCGCAACAGCTATGGCAATATCCTCAACTATATTTTCGGGGAGGTCTTTTATCATTTTGGTTGATTGGTTGGATTAAGTTGATTGGGTTGATTAAGTTAGAAATTCAATAACCACTCACTTAATAAACTCAATCAACCACTCACTTCTTCTTCGCAAACTTTTTGCCGCCTTTTTTTGGCTCTTTGGCTTCGGCAGCTGCGAGTGCTTTAACTTCTTCAAAGGTTAATGCCAGCGGTTCTTTACCTTTGGGTATTTTAACGTTTTGTTTGCCGAACTCAATATATGGTCCCCAACGGCCGTTCAAAACTTTAACGGTGGGGTCCTCATCAAAAGTTTTTATCAGCTTTTCGGCATCCTTTTTACGTTTTTCCAGTATCAGTTCAATTGCTTTTTCTTCGGTAACGTCATGCGGGTCAATTTCCTTTGGTAACGATACGAATGCGCTGTTATGCCTGATGTAGGGGCCGAATTTGCCTATGGCTACTGTCATGTCCTTATCCTCAAACGTCCCTACATTCTTAGGTAGTTTAAATAGTTCTAAAGCATTTTCCAGGGTTATGGTCTCAATGCTTTGGCCATTGCGTAAACTGGCATACAAGGGCTTGGTTGGGTCTGATTCGGTAGCATTTTCACCAATCTGCACAAAGGGCCCGTAACGGCCAATACGTACCGACACTTTTTTCCCGCTTACCGGGTCAACACCCAAATCGCGTTCGCCGGTCGCTTTATCAGCAGTTTCAATGGTGCTTTGCACATTTTTATGAAAGGGATCGTAAAAGCTACGGATCATGTCTGTCCATTCCTTTAAACCCTGTGCTATTTCGTCAAATTGTTTTTCGACGCTGGCGGTAAAATTGAAATCGACAATGCCGTTAAAGTAATTCACCAAAAAGTCGTTTACCACAGCGCCAATATCAGTAGGGAATAATTTACCTTTCTCGGCACCGGTATTTTCGGTTTTCTGTTCCTTAATAATGTTACCGTTTTTGAGCGTTAAAACCCTGAAATTCCTCTGTTTTCCCTCACGTTCCTCTTTTACCACATAACCACGGTTTTGTATGGTTGATATGGTAGGGGCGTAGGTTGATGGCCTGCCGATACCTAATTCCTCCAGCTTCTTCACCAAACTTGCTTCGGTATAACGTGCAGGCGGGCGGGAAAACCGCTCTGTGGCCGACATTTCCTGTAGAGCCAAACGCTGGCCACGGGTTAACGGTGGCAGCATTGCATTTTCGCCATCCTGTTGCGGTTCCTCTTCCTCATCGTTTGATTCCAGGTAAACCTTCAGGAAACCATCGAATTTCATCACTTCACCATTGGCAACCAACTCCTCGTTACGGGTTGATATGCTGATTTTTGCAGTGGTTTTCTCAAATTGTGCTTCACTCATTTGCGAAGCTATGGCACGTTTCCATATTAGCTCATAAAGCCTTTTCTCAGAACCATCGCCTTCAATAGTGTGCTGGTTAAAATAGGTTGGGCGGATGGCCTCGTGTGCTTCCTGTGCGCCGGCGCTTTTAGTTTTATATTTTCTATGCTGATGGTATTTGTCGCCATAAGCCGATGTGATCTCAGCCGCTGCAGCATTTAAAGCAGTATCAGATAAATTAACAGAATCGGTACGCATGTAAGTTATCAAACCTGATTCGTATAGCTTTTGCGCCACCTGCATGGTACGCGAAACGGAGTAGCCTAACTTACGACTGGCTTCCTGCTGTAAGGTTGATGTAGTAAACGGGGCAGCAGGGGAGCGTTTGGTAGGGCGGGTATCAAGCGATTTTACATCAAAATCAGCATTGATACAGTCCTGCAAAAACTTTTCGGCATCACCCTGTTGTGTATAGCGCTCGGGCAGTTCAGCTTTGAAAGCTTCTTTACCCTTACCAAATATGGCTACGATTTTAAACGCGGCCTCGGATGTGAATTTATTTACTTCGCGTTCGCGGTCAACTATCAATCTAACAGCAACCGATTGTACACGGCCTGCCGAAAGCGATGGTTTTACCTTCTTCCATAATACGGGTGAAAGTTCGAAACCTACCAAACGATCCAAAACACGGCGGGCCTGCTGGGCATATACCAGGTTGTAATCTATTTTTCGTGGAGTTTCAATGGCCTTCATTATAGCAGGCTTTGTTATCTCATGAAATACTATACGTTTTGTAGTGGCATCCTTCAACCCCAAAGTTTCGAACAAATGCCATGATATGGCTTCTCCCTCGCGGTCCTCGTCCGATGCGAGCCAAACCATATCGGCTTCCCTCGCTAACTTCTTTAAATCACTTACTACCTGTTTTTTATCGGCAGGTACCTCATATTTTTGTTCGAAGTTATGCGCTATATCTATGGCATCTTCCGACTTGATCAGATCACGTATATGCCCATAACTCGATTTTACCGTAAAGTCTTTACCGAGGTATCCTTCTATGGTTTTGGCTTTCGCCGGTGATTCAACGATCAATAAATTTTTAGCCATTTAAGCGATATTTTTTTGCAAATAAAACATAAAGAAAGGGAAACACAAATTTGTTTTTTGGAATGAGGCCCTCAAATGATGTGAAAGTGACAGTTTTTTAGGTTTAAAAATGGTACTGTTTTACGAAGATAATGTAAAAAATATTACATCAAAAAGCCACCGCCCAACAGGTCGTTACCTTCATAAAATACAGCAGACTGACCGGGCGCTATACCCGAAACGTTGTGGTGGAAGTCGACCTTCATATGTTCACCCATTTGCTGTATAGTACTTTGGGTGCCGGCATCCTTATACCTTATTTTGGTTACAGCCTCAATAGGCTGGTTTATATTTTCATATTTGACCAAATTAAGGTTCTTAACCCAGGCCTGTTTGCGTTCCAGTGCCTCGGCAGTGCCCAATACTACGGTGTTTGTTGCCGGGTCGATACTGGTAACGAACATGGGCTGCCCTAATGCTATGCCTAAACCTTTGCGCTGGCCAATGGTATAAAAAGGGTAACCCTGGTGCTTGCCAACTACAGTGCCGTCCGTCAATACAAAATTGCCGCCTGCAACGCGTTCTTCCAGGTCCTCAACTTTATGGCGCAGGAATGAGCGGTAATCATTGTCGGGTACGAAGCATATCTCATAGCTTTCGCTTTTACCGGCGAGTTCTATTTGGCCCATATCCATGGCCATCTGGCGGATCTCAGGTTTAGAAAAACTGCCTAACGGGAATTTGGTACGGGCAAGATTTTTTTGAGAAACACCCCAAAGCACATAAGATTGATCTTTGTTTTCATCCTTCCCTTTTGAAATTACATAGCGCCCATTATCCTGCAAGCGAATGTTGGCATAATGCCCGGTTGCAATAAACTCGCAATCAAGCTTATCGGCACGTTTAAGTAAAGCTTCCCATTTAATATGGGTGTTACACAAAACGCATGGGTTAGGGGTACGGCCGGCCAGGTATTCGTCAACAAAATTATCGATCACAAAATCGCCGAACTCGCTTCTGATATCCAATATATAATGCGGAAAGCCATAGCCAACAGCTAACGCACGGGCATCATTAATACTATCCAGGCTGCAACAACCGGTTTCTTTCGAACTACCGCCTGATGAGGCATAGTCCCAGGTTTTCATGGTAAGGCCGATCACCTCGTAGCCCTGCTCATGCAGCATTACAGCTGCTACCGAGCTGTCAACCCCGCCACTCATTGCTACTAATATCCTGCCGTGCTTACTCATATTGGCTGCAAAGATACGGTTTTGTGTTTTAGATTGATAGGGACTTGGGTCAGGGGAGGGTAATTTTGGAGGATAGCGGTTGGTGATTAGTGGAAGGTGCAATATCTAACTCTAATTAATGAGTCTTTAAGCTTAATTTATAGCGAAGACATTATTTCTTAATAGTTAATAAAAATTATGATTCAATTGTTTACATGAATTACTTTATCAGATACTTTATATATGTGCTTTCGCTTATGCAATGTAAACGGTTTTGATATTTACAAATTCATGGATACCAAAAACGCCCAATTCACGCCCATAGCCGGATTGTTTTATGCCGCCAAATGGCAGGCGCGGATCGGATTTTACCAGCGAATTTACAAAACAGGAGCCGGTTTCGAGCTGGGTAGCGGCAATCAATTCACCGCGTTTTTTATTTTTTGTGAATATGGCCCCACCTAAGCCAAACACACTATTGTTGGCGATCTTTATAGCATCGACTTCATCCCTGGCGGTGATAATAGCGGCTACCGGGCCGAAAAGCTCCTGATCATATGCAGGCATACCAGGTTTTACTTTAGTAAGAATGGTTGGCGGATAGTAGGCGTTGTTGCCAGGAATGATCTCGCCGCCGAGGATACATTTTGCGCCTTTGGCAATGGATGCCTGGACTTGGTGGTGGAGTTCATCGCGAAGGTCGATGCGAGCCTGTGGGCCTATATCTACACCCTTATCCAATGGTTCGCCCATTTTTTTGATGGCCATTTTTTGTTTGAACAAGCGGATAAATTCCTTTTCAACCGCCTTTACCACTATAAAGCGTTTGGCAGCAATACAGCTTTGCCCGCTGTTGATGATGCGGCTGTTGACGCAAATTTCGGCGGCGTGGTCGAGGTCGGCGTCTTTGAGGATAATGTACGCATCGCTTCCACCGAGTTCAAGAACGGTTTTTTTGAGTAACGAGCCGGCCTTTTGGGCTACTTTTTGTCCGGCGGCGGTGCTCCCGGTTAGGGTTACGGCCATTATATGATCGTCCTCTATGATCTTGTCCACTTGCGAACTGCCTGCTAGTAAGGTTTGGAACACGTGTTTTGGGAAACCGGCCTGTTTAACAATATCCTCAATTGCCAAAGCACAGCCCGGCACGTTTGAAGCATGTTTTAATACGCCGCAATTACCGGCGGCAAGGGCAGGGGCCAGGAACCTGAAAGCCTGCCAGAAAGGGAAGTTCCATGGCATGATGGCGAGAACAACGCCGATAGGTTGAAAGGTTACAAAGCTTTTGGACGCTTCGGTGGGGATGAGTATGTCTTTTAAATGATCTTTAGCATTAGCGGCGTAGTATTCGCATACGGAGGCGCATTTTTCAATTTCGGAGATGCCCTGGGCAAGGGGCTTGCCCATTTCGAGGGCCATAAGTTTGGCGAGTTCGGCTTTGCGGGTATTGAGTACTTTGGCCATGGCCGCGAGCAGTTTACTGCGTTCAGTTAAACTTGTTAATTTCCACTGCAGCCAGGCTTGGTGCGTTTGGTTTATTTTGGCCTTTATTTGCTCAGCAGTATGGGCCTTATATTTCTTTATTTTTCTACCGTTGGCGGGGTTAACTGAATAGATATCCATGGTGTATTTTTTATTGACTGGCAGGTATTGCTTTCCTATTTCAACTTCAATGATCTGCTGATGTTTTATAATTAATAACAAATGTTAATAAACGGTGTTTAAATAGTTTGAAATGTGGTGTTTATAAGACGATTTTATAGAGCTAAATCTGTTTTCGTACCTAATTTTTTGCAATTTTTTTATATAATAATTGTACAACCAACGAGAATAAAAAACAAAAGGTTTTTTATTTGAAAATTTGGTAAAAATGAAGCAAAATATTGTAACAAACTTATCGCAATATATATTTGTATACCCCCTAATTAAACAATATAATGAGAAGTATTGCTCAACTTACAATTGAACAAAAATTGCAAGGCCTGATCCTGTTAGCGATCTGTTTTGTGGCTGTGCTGGATTACCTGGTTTAACCAATAAAAAAACGGCAAAAAATAAGGTGCTTAATGTTAGGCACCTTTTTTATTTTCAGAGATTGCGTACCTGCCCGTCACCTTTTACTATCCACTTGTAGCTGGTTAATTCTTCGAGGCCCATGGGGCCGCGGGCGTGGAGTTTTTGTGTACTGATGCCGATCTCGGCACCTAAACCAAACTGGGCGCCATCGGTAAAGGCGGTTGAGGCGTTGGCATATACCGCAGCCGCATCAACCCGGTTTAAAAATGTTTCGATGTTGGCGGCATCTTCAGATATAATTGCCTCGCTATGTTTGGAGCTATATCGGGCGATGTGATCTAAAGCTTCATTTAAACCGCCTACTGTTTTGATGGCTAATCTCAGGGACAGGAACTCCGTGCCGAAATGTTCGGGTTCGGCAGGGTTTAATAGTTGAGCAGGGTAATGGCCCTGTAATATGCTATAGGCCTGTTCATCGGCAAATAACTCAACTTGCTTTTCGGCGAGCTTCGCGGCGATTGCGGGCAGGTCATTCAAGCGGCTTTGGTGGATTATTAAACAATCCAACGAATTGCAAACACTTACCCGGCGGGTTTTTGCGTTGAAGATGATCTCCGTGCCTTTTTTCAGATCGGCAGTTTCATCGAAATAGGTATGCACTATGCCCGCCCCGGTTTCGATAACCGGTACTTTGCTGTTGTTACGCACGTAATTTATTAATGACTGGCTACCACGGGGGATCAATATATCAACATAGCCTACGGCATTTAACAATGCTTCGGTGGCCTCGCGTTCAACAGGAAGCAGTGTGGCGGCGTTTACATCGACATTATGGCTTTTTAATACACTATGGATAATAGCTATAATAGCGCGGTTACTATGATCGGCATCGCTGCCGCCTTTGAGTATGCTTATATTGCCTGTTTTGAAGCAAAGTGCGAACACATCGAAAGTTACGTTAGGCCTTGCTTCATATATCACCCCGACAACGCCCAGGGGCACCCTTATTTTTGAAATATGCAAGCCATTTGGCCTTGTATTTTCCGAAATTACCTGCCCCAGCGGACTTTCTAGTTTTGTTACAGCAATAATATCACCGGCAATGGCTTGTATACGTTCAGCGGTGAGTTTTAAGCGATCATATTTGGGGTCGGAGATATCCATCCGGTCAAGATCCTTTTGGTTCTCCTGTAACAGGTACGCGGTTTGGGCGATGGCTTCAGCGGCAACATCTGCCAATACCTTATTTACATCGGCAGGGGCAAGGTTTGTTTTGCGGCCCGCGATAACGGCATTTTCAAAATAAGCTGTATAGTTTGCTGTTGCTATCATGGTAAATAAAGATAATCATAATGTACCAAAGGTTTTTGGTTTTTCTGCCCGATGTTTTCTTTGGCTTTTTCTGAACTATATTCGGCAATACCGAGGCCGATCAGTTTTTCATTATGATCGACCAGTTTAATAATGTCGCCTTTTTTAAAATCGGACAGAATGTTTACCAGCCCCACCGGTAACAGGCTGGTTGCTTTGGTTGATGTGAGGGCCGTTTTCGCACCATCATTTACCTGTACTATACCGGTTGCATAATTTTCGGAATGTGCCAGCCATTTCTTTTTGCCCGATGCGGTTTTATTGGCTATAAAACGTGTGTGGGTTATTTTATCATCCAATATATCAGTAAGTATATTTTCCCTGGTACCGTTGGCTATGTGTACGGCTATGCCCAAGGCGGCTACTTTTTGCGCCATGGTTGATTTGGTGATCATGCCGCCCCGGCCAAACTGGGAACGGCCGGAAGTAATGAATGAAGAAAAATCGATACTTGCTCCGTTAATTTCATTAATAACGGTACTTTTTTCCAGCTTTGGATCGCCATCATAGATCCCATCGACATTGGTTAGGATGATCAGCGCCTGGGCGTTCAGCATGGACGCGATAAGGCCGGCCAATTCATCATTATCGGTAAACATGAGTTCGGTTACCGAAACCACATCATTTTCATTAACTACCGGGATAACGTGATATTGAAGCAACAGTTCGAGGCAGGTTTTCATATTAAGGTAATGCAGCCTGTCCCTGAAATCTTCTTTAGTAACCAATACCTGCGAACATAGCATATTAAAACGCTCAAATAATTGCGAGTAGGTATTGATGAGTTTTACCTGCCCAATGGAGGCTAACAATTGCCGCGCCGCTATGGCATCGTGTTTTTCGGCAACGGTTATCAGGCTGCGGCCGGCTGCTACGGCGCCTGATGAAACCAGGATTACTTCTTTGCCTTGTTTTTTGATGGCGGCAATTTGTTCGACAATGTGGCTTATGCGTATGATATCGGGCAGTCCCTCTGAATTTGTTAAAACATTCGAACCGATTTTTATTACTACACGCTTATAATTTAGAGCCATTTATGGGTGTTTTTATATCAAAATAAAATAAAAAATCCACTAAAACATATAGTTTTAATGGATTTATGCAGATAAGTACATAAACCGATGGCAAATATGCCGATTTTTGCACTTATTTTATATATAAATTACCTTTTTTATTTAAAAATTACCTAAAATTAGATCAAAGTGGTTTATAATTAAATAATTAATGTATTTTTTTATATAAAGCTATGTGATATAGCCTTTCACGTATTCTTTGGTCAATTGCTCTTTTGGGTTCTTTAAAACCTCTTCGGCGGGCCCGTATTCTATTATCCGCCCCATGTAGACAAAGATGATATAATCAGACACGCGTGCTGCCTGGCGCAGGATGTGCGTAACTAAAACTATAGAATATTTTTCCTTCAGTTTCATGAACAGATCTTCGATGATATGGGTCGAAAGCGGGTCGAGCGCCGATGTTGATTCATCGCCCAGTATCATTTCGGGGCCGACGGCTAACCCGCGTGCCAGGCATAAGCGCTGTTGCTGGCCAATAGATAAACGTGTTGCAGGGGCATTCAACCGATCTTTAACTTCGTCCCATAAGCCTACGTTTTTTAATTGCTCCTCAACCAGTATATCCAAATCCTTCTTTTTCGGGCTGCCATGGATGCGCGGGCCGTAGGCAATATTATCATAAATTGACATGGGCAGCGGGTACGGGCGTTGCGATAACAATCCCATTTTTTTGCGGATGTGGGTTATTTCGATATTGGGATCATAAATATCCTCACCATCAACCAAAACCTTGCCGGTTACTTTTACATCTGAAGTATTATCGAGCAGGCGGTTAAATGTTTTTAGCAACGTGGTTTTACCGCAACCGGAAGGGCCTATGATAGATGTTACCTTTTTATTGGGTATATCGATATTAATATCCTTTAAAATATGGTGGTTACCTATTTGCACGTTTAGCCCCTGTACACTTATATGTGGTTTTTCTGTAGTCATGTTAAATTTTGTTTTTGTAGAAACGCTTTAATAATAATTCAGACAATACGGTAATGATGAGCACAACAATGGTTAATATGAGCGCTGAAGCGTAGCCGCGCCCCTGAACTTCGGCCACAGGGCTACCTAACTGGAAAAAGATAGCCAGCGGCAGGGTAGCGGCGGGCTCATGCAACGAGGATGGTATATTATCGCTAAAACCGGCCGTGAACAGTACCGATGCTACATCGCCAATGGCCCTGCCGAATGATAATAATACAGCCGTATAAATGCCCGGCTTTATGGCCCTTAAAACCACTTTTGCTGTTTCCCAGCGTGTTGAACCCAGCGATAAGGCAGCATCGCGCAATTCGCCGGGTACAGTTCGGATAACTTCATCAAGGGTGCGCACCAGTATTGGGATAACCAGTAATGTTACCGCGATGATGCCGCCAAGTAATGATGCCCTTACACCAAAATAGATCATCAGTAAAAAGCCAAATGCGCCATAAACAATTGACGGGATGCCAAAAAGTACATCGAACGCCATACGCAATGTGTTTGAGAGGAACTTTTTGCCATCTATATACATATTAATAAATATGGCTACGGGGATACTTATGATCAACCCTAAAATGGTTGCCCCGCCTGCTATGTACATGGAACCTACAATGGCGTTCAATACGCCGCCTTCCTTACCTATATAGAAACCACCACCTGGGGTTTTGGTTATCATATCAAGGTTCATAAAGGGTACGCCTTTGTAAAATATGGTGCCAACTATTAAAAAGAAACTGCACGATACTATGATAGTGGCCAGCACCATTAATATTTTAAAGAATTTTTCTTCCAGTTTGCGCCTTATCATCCTGCCATTCTCCTTTCTAAGCTGGCCAGTATCACCCTTGATATAATGTTAAACAGTAGTATGATGATGAACAGCAACAGGGCGGCAAACATTAATGCCGAATCATATAAAGGGATAGACATCATATCGCCATAATTATTAGCTATCAGCGCGGGCAGGGGGTAGCCCGGATCAAAAACAGAGTGCGGCGAAACGGCGTTGTTGCCGCAAACCATCAGTACGGCTATAGTTTCGCCAAAAGCGCGCGATACAGCTAACACCGTAGCCGCGATTATACCCGGAAGCGCCTTGCGGAGTATTACCTTTTTAATAGTTTCCCATTTGGTAGCGCCAAGTGCCAATGAGGCATCTTTCAGTTCCTGCGGCATGGTACGCAGCACCTCGTTCACAATGCTTACTATAAGCGGGAAGATCATTACCGCTAACACAATACCACCGGCCAGTACACTGTAACCGGTTGAGTATTCGGCAAAATGCGGGGCGATATAATTTTGTATAAGCGGTATAATGAATAATACCCCCCAAACGCCAAAAATAACTGGCGGGATGCCTGATAACAGGTTAACAAAGGGAATAAGAAAGCGCCTTAAACGCGATGGGGCATATTCGATAATATAAAGCGAGGTTAATATACATAGCGGTAATGCTATTATTATAGCTATACCCGTTACCCAAAGCGTGCCCATGATAAATGGGTAAAAGCCGAATAACCCCTTAAAGGGTTTCCAAACGCTTGAGGTTAGCAGTTGCCCCCAGGATAATTTATTTAAAATAGGTATGGATTTATAGTACAACCCAATACCGATTATTAATAACAATGAAACTGATGCCACTGTAAATAGCAGCATCAGTTTAGAAATTACTTTATCGGTTAATAAACGTATTTTTTGCATAGATGATGTAAGTGTTAGATGGATAAAGCGGCCGGTAAAACTGACTTGAGTGGAAGCCAACCTGCCGACCGCCAATCAGCCCCTAATTGACTTTCTTTAGTTCCTCCTGTAGCTTTGTACCTGATAGGGCGATATAGCCGTTCTCATCTACAAATTTTTGACCGGTGGTTAACACATATTTTACAAATTCTATTACTTCTTTTTTCCGAGGCTTGCCTTTGAATAAAAACCCAAGGTTGCGGGCCGGCGGCGAAGGATATTTGCCTGCCGCAATGGCATCGGTTAACTGATCGATAGTTGCATAGAATTTTTCATCGGGATCAATTTTTCCGTTACCATTTACGTCAATGGGCAAGGCACTTATACCTGCTACCTGTTTACGGGTTTTCATATCGTATAAATAGGCAAGGTTGTTATAACCGATACCGGCGGGGTCTTTTTGAACAGCCTGCGCAAGCCCCGGATCGCCGTAAACGCCCACACCAAGCAGATCTTCTTGTTTTTTACCGAAGTATTTCGCCCATGTTTCGCCCGCACCTGCAGCATCAGAGCGGGTATAAATATGGATGGGCACGGGCACTTTACCACCCAACTGGTTCCAGTTGGTAATGCTGCCGGTAACAAATACATTTAAAAACTGGTCGCGCTTAAGGCCCTTAGCCAATATGGCAGCTGCATTTGGATTGGCAAGATTAAAGGTTGGTACCACCGCATCTTTAGTTACATATATAGTATAAGCGCCTTTTTTTACTTCGGCAGGGTCAATGTCGCGCGAAGCGAGGCCAATATCAACCAATCCCGACAGCGCATCGGTAATACCTTTGCCTGCGCCACCTGCTGAAATATTAAAAGTTACTTTTGGATGTAATTTTTTAAACTCGCTGGCCCATTTAACGGTGATAGGGTAGAGCGCGAACGCTCCCGATATACTAATGGTACCTTCAAGGTTATCGGGTGAAGCAGGTGCATCAACGTATGGCTTAATAAAAGATGAACCAATAACTAATATGCTAAACGCGATAAGTGATAATTTCAATGGCTTATATACTGCCGAAAAAAGTTTTTCCATAGTGTAGTTGAGTTTAAAATGTTAACTGTAATTGAGCCTCAAGTATGTCGTTTTTAACCTGGGGGGTATTAGATGGTTCGCGGCGGTCGACATAATCGATAGTGAATTTTGCCCAGTTGTTGAAGAAATAATTAACACCGCCTACGTAGTAATTACTGATATCGTTTACCGCTGCCCTGCTTGGGTCGTAGGTATCGTACTTAGCTGCTAACTGTAATTTTTTAGGGATGACGAAATAAGCTGCCTGGCCATACCAACCGGTTTTTTTGGTAACTTCGTCAATACCTTTATCGTATTCGGCCTGTAATGATAAGCCGCCGATAACATAGCGTGCATCAATGCCCTGGCGGTTGCGCTTGTGATTAACAGCTTTTGCAGTGCCTATGGCATAAAAGCCCTGGCCATTATAAAAATCGGCACCGATGGTGAGGTTTGAAACAGGGTGGATGCCTAAGCGGCCCGCAATATCCTTGTGGTTATTGTTATCGGTAGTTACATCATAACCTGCACCGTTAAATACACCAAAAGTATAGTCGAAAAGGTAATTGCCGTTTACTTTGGCAAAATTACCACTTACCTGTATGCCTATATCACGGCCATTCTGGTTGCCAATAACATCAGACGACCTGCCTGCTAAAGCATTTACAATTTGTGAACGATCAATAAAATCTAACTGACTATCTGAGTATAAGCTTTCGAGGGAGAAAGGCACTTTAAACTGACCGGCAGTGAACTTAAGGTAATCAGCTATTTTATAAGTAGTGTAGGCATCGAGCAATTTTGGGTTTGCGCCGGAGAATTCGGTATAAACTTCATAGCTCCATGCATCATCAATATCTCCTTTTACATCCAGGCGCGCACGGTGCAAAAGGAAAGTGTTATTAACTGTCGACTGTGCAAAGCCTTCATATTCTGTTTGTATGAGGCCGCTTATCTGCAGTGCCCTGCTGCCAATGGTAATGCCATGCTGATTTTTTTTGTCGTGGTCTTTTTTTGCCTGTTCTTTTATAGCGGCATCGGCCCTTATCGAATCGGCTTCCTGTTGTGATATTACATTCTTTTTTATCAATACATTAAGCAGATCATCTGTTTGAGCATGTACCGCAAGGGCAGGGAGGATGAACGTTAGTAAAATCAGTAGCTTTTTAAAGTAGTTATTTTTCATTTTTATTGGTTGAAAATTGTTTGAGGTTAACATTTATTACAGGTAGTTTTTTATATAGAAGGCGTGCAGCAACAGAAATATCCATTGTTAATCAGCGCATATTTGAATAGTACGCAGGTTAATTGATGATGTGGTTTGTATTTATTCATGACATAAAATCTATCAATTCTATTAATTCCATAATTCCTACATATTTGATAGGATAAAGGTATATTAATTATTTAACACTGCAATATTTTTTAGAAAAAAATAAAGAAACGGGGGATTTGTTGCTTATTATTTACAATTATTAGCTTAAAGCGCAAATAATTACAATAAATAATGTTGATATTAATAATTAGCAGGGGACCGTAAGAAAGCTGGCTGTTTCAATAACTTATAATTGATAGATGGTTACTTCTATATTATCAAGGTATTAGATGTTCCAGTGGGTGGAACACTGGTAAAAAGTTATATTGTTGATAAACAGGTAGTTGAATGTACCGGGTTGTACCGGTGCGTTCCAGTGTGTTCAGGCTTGTTTGGGTAGCGTTTCAGTGGTGTTCCGGTGTTGTTTAGGTGTAGTTCCGGTATTTCTTTTTGCCCCATAATTAGGTATACCATTAAAAAAGGAACAGTTTAATACAATAAATGTGGGCCTGCAGCGGCAAACCCCGGTAATTTATGTATTAAACCGTGTGCAGGCCGCATTCTTTTTTCGATTGTTCCTCCCACCACCAGCGGCCGCTGCGGAAATCTTCGCCTGGGGCAACGGCACGGGTGCATGGCGCGCAGCCAATGCTTGGGAAACCCCTATCGTGCAATACGTTATATGGGATGTTGTATTTTTTGATGTATTCTTTTATTTCGTCAAGCGTCCAGTTAAATACGGGGTGGAATTTGATGAGTTTGTTATTGTCGTCCCATTCCACATCATCCATAAAATGACGGTTGACTGATTGCTCGGCACGTATGCCGGTTATCCAGCAATCATTGCCTGCTAAAGCGCGTTTTAAGGGCTCGACCTTGCGTATGGCGCAGCATTCTTTTCGGTTCTCGACAGATTCGTAGAAACTGTTCGGACCTTTTTTATTCACCATAGCTTCAACAAGCTCATGCTGTGGATAATAGGCATGGATAGGCTGCCCGTAAATTTCCATGGTACGGTTCCAGGTATAGTATGTTTCAGGAAAAAGCCGGCCTGTTTCTAATGTAAATATTTTTATTGGGATATTGTTAGAGAAGATCATGTGGGTAATCACCTGATCTTCCCAGCCAAAGCTTGTGGAAAATACGATCTTACCGGGGAAGGATTTTCCCAATAAAGTTAACGCACTAACGGGGTCAAGGCCAAATAATCTGTGTTTAATATTTTCTGCTAACTCGTTCATTTCAAAAATCTTCTCAGGGAAATCTCTGCTGTTTAATATTCGCTTTGCCACGTTAATTGTTTTTATCTACCAATACTGCTGTTACTTCGTTCAGCTTTTTAACCTTGGCAGCAAAGTCGCCACTAAGCGTTTTTCTAAGTTCGGCCACTTGCTGTAAGGTGGTATCAATTTCGGCAGGAATGCTTTCGTTTAATACTTCTTTCAGTCTTTTAGCTACTGTGGGCGACTTCCCGTTGGTTGATATGGCCAGCTTCAGGTCGCCTTTTTGTACTATCGAGCCTAAATAAAAATCGCATAGTGCAGGTTTATCAGCAATATTTACCAACAAGTTGCGCTTGTGTGCCGCTTGTACGATAGCTTCATTCAATTCGTTATCGTTGGTTGCTGCTATTACCAGGTTTGCATTGTTAAGGTCAGCTTCTTCGAATGATTTAATTGCAATATTTATGCCCTTATATTCAGCCACAATTAAATGTATCTCAGGCAACACCGAACGCGCGATAATGTTAACAGTTGATAACGGGCTATTATTGACAATAGCCGTCAGTTTTTCCAAACCAATAGTACCCGCGCCAATAAGCACGGTATGTAATTGGTTCAGCTTTAGAAAGATGGGGAATAGCTGGTTGCCACCTGTTCCTTCAGCATCAACTGCTAATGATCCGTTATTCTTCGGCAACAATGTCATAAAATTCTTTAATAGATTGGAATGATGGATGAAGGGATACCACATCACCAATTACAATAAGGGCAGGGGAGCCTATATGCTTTTCTTCAACCAGTTCAACAATAGTATCAATAACACCTATAGCAACTTTTTCATTTTCTGTCGAGCCGCTTTGTATTACCGCTACCGGCAGGCGATGCTTACCTTCGTTCTTAAATATCCGGGTAATCTCGGCCAGTTTATGCAAGCCCATCAAAACTACAACGGTAGCATTGGTACGGGCAGCTTCATACAAATCGTTTGATACTTTGCCATCGGAAGTTGTGCCTGTAATTACCCAAAAACTTTCGCTTAAACCACGGTGTGTAACCGGTATTTGTTGTAACCCGGGTACTGCTATGGAGCTTGATATGCCCGGGATAGCTATAGCGGGGATGCTGTATGAAGCCGCATGATCCAACTCCTCATAGCCGCGGCCAAACACAAACGGGTCGCCGCCTTTAAGGCGTACTACATGGCCGTAGTTAATGGCATAATCAATCATTAACTTATTGATATTATCCTGCGAAAAGGTATGATCGCCAGAACGTTTGCCTACATACACCTTAACAGCGTGTTGGGGTGCAAATTCCAGCAATTCTTCATTTACAAGGGCATCATATAAAACCACATCAGCAGTTTTTAGTGCCTTTATACCTTTTATAGTTATCAGGTCGGCATCGCCGGGGCCTGCGCCAACCAATGTAATGCGCGGCTCTTTAATCGCCGTTTTTATATGTGTGTCTGCCATAATTATACCAATGCCTCTCTTTTTATTTTTCCGGCAACTAAGAATTCTGCTGCATCTGCTATGTATTTTTCAGCGAAAGCGCGCGAAGGCTCATGCTTGTTGATTTGTAACGCCAAGTCGTTAAACGTGCCGTCCAAAGCAAATTCACCCTTATCAACATATTGCGCATCAAACTCGCGGATGATACCTATCTGTGTACTGCTGTTTATTCCCTTGTCAAGCAACATAGCTTTAGCCGAAGTAATAAATACATTATAAGCATGATAAATGGCATCGGCCCAGGCGCCATTTTCCAAAGCCTGATTGGCCCAGGTTAATTTTTCATCAGCTTCATAAAGCAGGGTAGCAACCAGGTCTATCACCACACCAGCGCATTCACCAACGCCTATTGCTTTAGCATAAGTTTCTTCGTGGCCCCAGTCGACAAATTCATCGTCTGTAAGTGTGTCAAGGTTTGCCAATGGCTTTAATAATTGATAGAAATAATCTTTTCCCTGCCTGTCGTAATAATTGTGAAATATTTCATTTTCGATGGAGTTTGTTTTATAATCGTCCAATATTGCCCTTAATACATCGGTAGCCCTTTTTGCAGGTACTTTTATAATCCTTTCAGCTGCGCGGCCAACGCCATCGCCAACAGTTCCGCCACCCAATAATACCTGAACAGATGGCAATACCTTTAGCCCCGCCTTAAGCGAACTGCCATGGAAACCAATATTTGCCAGGCCGTGCTGTCCGCATGAATTCATACAACCGCTGATTTTTATCTTAATGTCGCGGTTATAAACAAAATCCTCGTATTCATTATAAATAACGTCTTCAAGAACTTTTGCCAGTGTCATGCTGTTTGATATGCCCAGGTTACAGGTATCGGTACCGGGGCAGGTAGTAACATCGGCAACGCTGTCAAAACCCGGCGCTGAAAGCTCAAGCTCGGTTAATGCATTATATATGGCAGGCAAAGCTGCTTCAGGAACATATTTTAATAGCAGCCCCTGGTTTTGAGTTACACGCAGTTCATCGGTGGCATAAGGTCTTATAGCATCAACCAGTTTGCGCGCGGTATCGGTCGACATGTCGCCAACCGTTACTTTAATATACACGCCGTAATACCCTTTTTGCTTTTGTTCGAAAATGTTTGTAGCCAGCCATTGTTCATAGCGGAAAGGATTGGTTATAATTACTTCGGAATAACCTGTTGCCGATGGTATAACAGGGGTTTCAATGGCATTACGGTTAATAGGGTAAGTTTTTACCTTATTGGCTATTTTTTCCTCATTCGCTAATCTCAACACCTCATCTAAGCCTACTTTTTGTATCAGGTATTTTAAACGGGCCTTGTTGCGGTTGTTGCGTTCGCCATGGCGGTCGAACACGCGAATAATATTTTCAATATAGGGGATTATTAAATCCTCATGCAAAAACTCTTCAACCGGGTAAGCAAGTAGGGGCTGTGCGCCAAGGCCGCCACCTAATAATACTTTAAAGCCCCGTTCACCATCGGCATTTATCTTGGGTATAAGGCCTACATCATGCACATACGAAAAAGCAGTATCCTCGTCGCTTGACGAAAAGGCTATTTTAAACTTCCGCGCCATATCCTGGCAAATGGGGTTACGCAAAAAATACTCGAATGTGGCATGCGCATAAGGCGATACATCAAAAGGCTCTTTTGGATCGATGCCCGCGGTAGGCGAGGCGGTAACATTTCTAACCGTATTACCACAAGCCTCGCGTATAGTAACATCATCTTCCTGTAATTCGGCCCAAAGCTGTGGTGTGCGGTCGAGGCTAACATAATGTATTTGTATGTCCTGGCGCGTAGTGAAATGCAGGTTGCGACTTGCGTATTTATCTGATATATCGGCAATACGTAACAATTGCTTAAAGCTAAGCTTGCCAAAAGGCAGTTTTATACGCACCATTTGCACACCGGGCTGGCGTTGGCCATAAATACCCCTTGCGAGGCGCAGGCTCCTGAATTTTTCGTCATGTATCTTACCCTCACGAAAAGCCCTGATCTTTTTTTCAAGGTCGATGATGTCTTGTTCAACAATTGGGTTTTCCAGCTCTGATCTGAAACTTTGCATATTGATGTTAGTTTTTTTGCATAAAAAAAAGCCTCTTTGGCTTGTAGGCTAAAGAGGCTTTTCTATTTTTTTAGTTTTTATATAGTATCTCCTATAACCACAAGCGATTGCTGTATGTACAGCAATACATCATAGTCATACAACATTTAATATTATTTTTTGAGGTTAGTATCATAACTGCACCAAATATACAGAGAATATGGCGAATTATATCATTTTTCGGTAAAAACGATATTTTTTGCGAAAAATGTAAATTAGGCGTTAAAAATGAGCGCTTTTTCTCGATTAATTATGTCGGATATGCTGGTTTCCGATAAAATTTTCAATGCGGCATCATGCAGGTCGACAAAAACATCGCGGATACCACAGGTAGTTTCTTGTTTACATTCATCGCATTTGTGGTAAAATTTGTGGCTGGCACAGGGTACCATGGCAATAGGGCCATCGGTAATGCGTAAAATATCAACCAGGAAAATGTCCTTTGGGTCTTTATTCAGGCTGTAACCACCGCCCGCACCTTTTTTACTGTATAGGTAGCCCGAATTACGAAGGTCGAGTAGGATTTGTTCGAGAAATTTTTTTGGGATACGCTCTTCTTCGGCAATTTTCGAAATTTGCATTGGCGGCAGGTCTTTGTTCTTGCCAAGTATCACCAATGCCTTAATAGCGTACTTTGTTTTTTTCGACAGCATTTTATAAATATATACAAACTAAAAGGTATATAAAAGTATCTTTTTGCCTATGTATATACAACTGGTAATACAACTGGCACAAAACAAAATGCCGTAAAACAAAGGAAAGGCGTTAAAGATTCCCTGTTTTACGGCAATAAAATATTTGGCCTTTTTTAGTTTAAATTGATGCCTAAAGTAATTTTAGGATTGAACGGTCCTCTTTTTTTCAACCTTTTAAAGAAACCGCCATTGTTTGCCGGAGCGCACACTGCTTTCAAAATAGCAGTAAATAAGTTGTTGCTAATGATCATATGTTTTTTAATGTACACCCTTTTACGGAGGTGAAACAAAAAAGATACTAAAAATAGAAAAAAAATTATCAGCTATAAACTGCGTTAAAATTGCTGCTATATTATACATGTTTATACATTTGTAATACCAATAGTTAAACACTACCTATATGTTTTTAAAAAATAAATTAAAATGGTTGGCTGTAGCTGCATGTGCATTATCTGCTATTAATGTAAATGCGCAAAACGGTAAGAAATTGTTCCCGCAGCATCCCGGGGTAGTTTCATATACTTACCGCGATTATTTTGCAAAAGATGTACCGGGCACGATCGACCTGATAGCAAAAAATGGTTTTACTGATATTGAATTTTCGAACCTTTTTGGTAAAACGGCTGAACAATTACGGGCACTTATTGATGCGAAGGGTATAAAATGTTCGTCGTTTGGTGTAGGCTACAGCGACCTTGAAAATAAAATTGATACCGTAGCCAAAAACGCCAAAATATTAGGTGGGCAATATGTACGCGTTGCCGGTATACCGCATAAGGGTACTTTTACATTGGAGGAAGCCCAGAAAGCAATTGAAGTTTTTAATCGCCAGGGCAAATATTTAAAAGATAAATACAATCTTACCTTTATTTATCACGACCATGGGTTTGAATTTGAACCTTATAAAGATGGTACTCTGTATGATTATATAGTGCAAAATACCGACCCGAAATATGTGAGCTTTGAGCTGGATATACTCTGGGCGTTTTTTCCCGGCCAGGATCCTGCAAAGTTGATAGAAAAGTATGGCAGTCGTTATAAAGCACTTCATTTGAAGGATATAAAAAAAGGAATTCCCGGTAACATGTCGGGCGGAACTGATGGTAATAATGAAACAGCTCTTGGGCAAGGGGCAATTAATATACCTGCGGTTATAAAGGCCGCTAAAAAAGCGCACATACAACATTACTATATAGAAGATGAAAGTAACAGGGTTTTGGAGCAGGTGCCGCAAAGCATTGCTTACTTAAATAGCTTGAAGGAGTAAGCCAAATTGGTGTTTTTCACTCATTCTATTTTTCAGGATAATGAAATAAATTAATACCTTGTCCGTTCAACTGACCAATAAATTATTAAATGAGAAAAACCCATTATTTATGGCTGGCAATACCGGTGGTATTCGCCGTGTCGTGCAAAAGCAAATCACAATCAGGCGGCGATGATACCGTTGCCAAACGCACCGTGTTTTTTGATAAAACCGGAATGGACACCACCGTTAAACCCGGTGACGACTTTTTTGACTATGCCAATGGAACCTGGATGAAGAAAACAGTTATACCGGCTTCGGAAAGTGACTGGGGTTCATTCACCACCTTGTACAATGATAATGAAACCAATTTGCACAAGATACTGGATGATATATCTTCCAAAGACAATGCTGCAGGAAGCAACGAACAAAAAGTAGGCGACCTGTTTAAAAGCGGCATGGATACCGTAGCCATTGAAAAATTAGGCTATGACCCAATTAAACCGCAGCTTGCAAAGATCGCCGCTGTAAAAGATTATAAAGACCTGGTTAAATTGGCTGCTGATGGTTTTAAAGACGGCGATGGCTTTCTTTTTGGTTTTGGCATTGGCCCTGATGATAAGATAAGCACCAAAAATGCAGCCCAATTTTTTCAAACCGGTTTAGGCTTGCCTAACCGCGATTATTATTTTAACAAAGATACCGCATCGGCAGGGATACGCGCGCAATACGTTAAATACATAGCCAAGCTATTCACTTTAACTGGCGTTGACGCTGCCACCGCCACGAAAAAAGCAGACGGCATTATGAAGCTGGAAACTGCTATCGCACAGTCGCATTCAACCCCGGTTGAGCTTCGCGACCCGGTTAAGAACTACAACAAAATGACCACCACTGATTTCCAGAAAATGATGCCTAACGTTGATTTGAAAGACGCGTTCAGCCGTATGGAACTGAGTACGGACACCGTGTTGGTGGGCCAGCCTAAATATTATCAAACACTTAATCAATTATTAAAAACTACGCCGATTGATGTATGGAAAGACTATGTTACCTATGGTGAATTAAGCGGGAGCGCAACATTGTTAAGCAAAAATTTCAGGGATGCGCATTTTGACTTTTTTGGCAAGGTATTATATGGTTCGAAGGTACAGCGCGAACGCTGGAAAACGATGGTTGACCAGGTTGACGGTGGCCTTGGCGAATTATTAGGCCAGGTATACGTTGAGAAATACTTTACCCCTGATGCGAAAAAACGCATGCTTGATCTGGTGAAAAACCTGCAAAGCGTTTATCGCCAGCGCATACAAAATCTTGATTGGATGAGCCCCGAAACCAAGAAAAAAGCATTGGACAAACTGGACGCCTTTACGATAAAGATCGGCTACCCTGACAAGTGGAAAAAATACGATGATGTAACTATCGATAAGGGCACTTACTTCGCCAACGAGGTTTCGATAGCTAAACATAACTATAATGAGAATATAAAAAAAGAAGGCAAGGCTGTTGACAAAACAGAATGGGGCATGACACCGCCAACTGTTAATGCAGGCTATAACCCTTCGGCAAATGACATTACTTTCCCGGCCGGTATTTTGCAATATCCGTTTTTTGATAAAGACGCTGATGATGCTGTAAATTATGGAGCAATAGGCATGGTGATAGGCCATGAAATGACACATGGTTTTGACGACCAAGGGAGCCAATACGACAAAAATGGTAACCTGAACGTATGGTGGACACCTGAAGATGCCGCTAAATTTAAAAAGAAAGTTCAAGTGGTTATCGACCAGTTCAATAAATATGAATTATTGGGCATGCACGTTAACGGTTCGCTTACAACCGGCGAGAATATGGCCGATATGGGCGGATTAACTATTGCCTACCAGGCATTTAAAAATACACCGGAAGGTAAGAGCGATACCAAAATAGACGGATTGACACCTGACCAGCGTTTCTTTTTGGGTTTTGCCCAAATATGGCGCGTTAAATCACGCGATGCCTATATGCGTACCCGCATCAGTACCGACCCGCACTCGCCTGAGATTTTCAGGGTTAACGGACCTGTATCTAATTTTGAACCTTTTTACAAAACCTTTAATGTTAAACCCGGTGACAAACTTTACCGCCCTGAAAATGAGCGTGTGAATGTTTGGTAGGTTTTGAGTTGAAAGTTGAAAGTATAAAGTTTAAAGTCCGTCGGTTTATGCCGGCGGGCTTTTTTTGTACCAGTAATTTTGTAAAAGTTCAGATATACCCGTATTCATGTACACACAAATAAAATAACCTCCTATATTTGGTTCGCTGATAATAACCAATGGATACAAAAAAACTAAGGAGCCAGCAATGGTTCGGTAAAAAGGGGAAGGACGGTTTTATATACCGTGCCTGGATGAAGAACCAGGGCATACCTGCGCATGAATTGCAGGGCAAGCCGGTTATTGGTATTTGCAATACATGGTCGGAACTTACGCCTTGTAATGCCCATTTTCGTGAATTAGCGGAATCAGTAAAACATGGGATATATGAGGCAGGTGGTTTCCCGGTAGAATTCCCGGTTATGTCGTTGGGTGAAACTTTGATAAAGCCTACAGCAATGCTATACCGCAATTTGGTGAGTATGGATGTGGAGGAATCAATTCGTGCCAATCCGCTTGATGGTGTGGTTTTACTTTGTGGTTGTGATAAAACCACCCCGGCATTAGTAATGGGTGCGGCAAGTGTAAATTTACCCACCATAGTAGTATCAGGAGGGCCGATGCTTACCGGTAAATACCGTGGGCATGACATCAGCACATCGGATGTATGGCGTTTTTCGGAAGCATACAGAGCCGGCAAAATGAGCGATGAGGAATTTTATATTGCCGAGGCTTGCATGGCGCGTAGTCGCGGGCATTGCGCGGTGATGGGGACTGCTTCAACTATGGCTTGCATGGTGGAATCGTTAGGCTTATCATTAGCTGAAAATGCTGCTATTCCGGCTGCGGATTCACGAAGAAAAGTACTGGCGCATTTATCGGGCAGCCGGATAGTTGATATGGTGCGTGAAGACCTGAAGCTCTCAGATATACTTACCCCGGCAGCATTTGAAAATGCCATTACGGTTAACGCGGCTATAGGTGGTTCAACCAATTTTATAATTCATTTGCTGGCTATAGCAGCGCGCATTGGGATTGATTTGGATATGGACGATTTTAATACAGCCGCCAAAAACATTCCTTTATTAGCCAACCTGCAGCCCTCCGGCGAGTATTTTATGGAAGACTTTTTCTATGCTGGTGGGTTGCCGGCATTGATGAAAGAACTGGACAGTTCACTAAACCGTGATGTTATTACTGTTAGCGGGAAACCAATATCAGCCAATTATGAAACAGCGGAATGTTTTAACCGAAAACTGATAAGTACCGTTGATGAACCGTTTAATCCCGTTGCCGGGATAACTGTTGTAAAAGGTAATTTGTGCGAAAACGGTGCGGTGCTCAAACCATCTGCAGCAAGCGCTGAACTGATGCAGCACACAGGTAAAGCGGTGGTATTTGAAAATATTGAAGATTATAAAGCGAAAATAGACGACCCCAACCTTGATGTTGATGCGACAAGTGTTTTAGTGCTTAAAAATGTAGGCCCTAAAGGATATCCGGGTATGCCTGAAGTTGGCAATATGGCTATCCCCAAAAAATTACTTGATCAGGGTATTACTGATATGGTACGCATATCCGATGGCCGGATGAGTGGTACAGGATTTGGCACGGTGGTACTCCATGTGTCGCCGGAGGCAGCCGTTGGCGGCACTTTGGCCATTGTGCAGGATGGTGATGTTATTACACTGGATGTACCCGCCGGTATATTACATATCGAATTATCGGACGAGGAGATAGGTGAACGGAAAAGCAAATTGACGCTTCAACCAAATTTAAGTAACCGGGGTTACACTTATTTGTATCAAACCCATGTTCAGCAGGCACATTTGGGCGCAGATTTTGATTTTTTACGTGGCGGTTCGGGTAGTGAGGTTTTAAGGGATTCGCATTAATTAAGGCGTCATTGCGAGGAGGTACGACGAAGCAACCCCACAAAGCAGGCGGTGAATATGCAAGGTTGGCAACCTATTATATGGGGTTGCTTCGTTCCTCGCAATGACGTAATTGAAATATTATAAATGGCAAATAAAGATTTTATAGGTTTAGTAGCTATTGTAACCGGTGCGGGAAATGGCATTGGTTTCCAGGTAGCTAAACAATTGGCTCTGAACGGCGCTTCTGTAATTATTAATGATATTGATGCAGATCTGGTTAAAGCCGCATCGGCTCAAATTAACGAATTAGGTAAGGGGCAGACTTACCCGGTAGCAGGTGATGCGGGTGATTTGAAGCTGATACAAAAATTGGTTGATACGGCTGTAAAGCAATTCGGTAAGCTCGACATCGCGATAGCAAATGCCGGAATAACCCTTTTTGGCGATTTTTTGGAATATAAAGCCGAAGCATTGCAAAGCGTAATGACCGTAAATTTGCAGGGTAGTTTCTTTTTAGCACAAGCCGCGGCAAAGCAAATTATCAAACAAAAAACAGGCGGCAGTATTTTATTTATGTCGTCGGTAACCGGGCACCAGGCGCACAAAAACCTGGCGGCTTATGGGATGACGAAGGCTGCTTTAGAAATGCTGGCCAAAAACCTGGTGATAGAATTATCGCCCCATAAAATAACAGTGAATACTGTTGCGCCGGGTGCGACGCTGACCGAAAGGACTTTGGAAGATGAGGAATATACAAATACCTGGTCGCGCATTACGCCTATGGGCAGACCCGCGACCGTTGAGGATGTGGCCAGCGCCGTTTTGTTTTTAGTCTCGCCGATGGCTGCCCATATCACCGGGCAGAATTTGGTAGTTGATGGCGGGTGGACGGCGGTTAGCGTATCGCCGTATTAAATTGACCAATATATAGAAGCAATACTTTGCGTCTCTTGAAGAAACATAAATTAGGAGGGAGACGCAAAGTATTGCGTCTCTACAGGATAAAAACATATAACATGTTCAAACTAAATAATAAAACAGCAGTAATTACAGGCGGCGGCAGCGGCATAGGCAGGGCCATGTCGACCACATTTGCGCAACAAGGGGCTAAAGTTTACATTATTGATGTAGACGAAAAAGGCGCCGAAGAAACAGTTAATATCATCACCCAAAACAATGGTACAGCAGTATTTAAAAAATGCGATATTGCCCAAAAAGAAGCTGTTGACAGCATTTTTGCCGAAATTATTGCGGAATCAGGCCTTGATATTTTAGTAAACAATGCCGGTATTGCACATGTGGGTAATATTGAACAGGTTACACCTGATGTACTCGACCGCCTATTCGGTGTGAATGTGAAAGGTATGTACCACACCATATTTTCTGCTATACCGCATTTTAAAGAAAAGAAAAATGGCGTAATACTCAATATGGCGTCTATTGCGTCATTAGTAGGAATCCCTGATCGTTTTGCTTATAGCATGACCAAAGGCGCGGTTAACGGTATTACACTTTCAGTGGCGAAGGATTATATTAATTTCGGTGTACGTTGTAATTCCATATCTCCGGCAAGAGTGCATACGCCTTTTGTTGATGGTTTTATCGCCAAAAACTATCCGGGCAGGGAAGAAGAGATGTTTAAAAAATTAGAGGCCACACAACCTATCGGCCGTATGGCAAAACCAGAGGAGATAGCTAATTTGGCGCTCTATCTTTGCTCAGACGAAGCAGGATTTATAACCGGCAGCGATTATACTATTGATGGCGGATTTACTACATTAAATAACTAATAATTATGAAACTAATACGCTACGGCAACCCCGGCAAAGAACAACCGGGAATAATAATAGACGATAAAATGTATAGCTTGCCCGGATTTGAGGGTGATTATAATGCAGATTTTTTTGGCGGCGAGGAAGGTATGATAAAGCTACAGGCTTACATTGCAGCGCATAAAGATAATTTAGAAGAACTTCCGGCAGGTACCCGTTTAGGCCCTCCGGTTGCCAATCCTTCAAAAATTGTGTGCATCGGCCTTAATTATGCCGACCATGCGCGGGAAACCAATGCGCCGATCCCCGCTGAGCCGATATTGTTCTTTAAATCAACAACCGCGCTTATAGGGCCGAATGATGATGTCATTATCCCCAAAAACAGTAAAAAAACTGATTGGGAAGTTGAGCTTGCCTTTGTGATAAGTAAAAAAGCCAGTTATGTTGAGGAAGCCGACGCTTTGAAGCATGTGGCTGGTTATTGCCTGCATAATGATTACAGCGAGCGTGAATTCCAGATAGAGCGCGGCGGACAATGGGTTAAGGGTAAAAGCTGTGATACCTTCGCGCCGGTAGGGCCTTTTTTGGCCACACAGGATGAAATTAAAGACCTGACCAACCTGCGTATGTGGTTAACTGTAAATGGCAAAACCATGCAGGATGGCAACACCTCGACCATGATATTTGATATACCATTCTTGGTGCATTATATCAGCCAATTTATGACTTTACTGCCAGGCGATATAGTAACTACAGGCACGCCTCCGGGTGTTGGATTGGGCATGAAGCCGGAACCGGTATATCTGAAACCAGGTGATGTAGTGGAGTTGGGTATTGAAGGTTTAGGAAGCTCAAAACAGATATTGAAAGAATGGAAAGCTGTTTATAGCAAATAGCAATAATTCCATTCGCATCCCATTTATGGGAAGGATAAAGATTTAAATGGACCCGGCTTTAGCCTAAATAATTTTTTGGCTGAAGCCTTTTTTCTTAGCAGATTTATTCCGTCGGCTAAAGCCAACGGCAATTCAATATAGAAAAAGATAGTGGCGTCAACGGGATTAGAAATGGATATAGGCAAGCAGTTACAACAAATATTACCCGAAAATCGCATTAAAACGCGTTTGATAGACTTGGTATCATATGCCTCAGATGCCGGTTTCTATCGCCTTGTACCCAAGGCTGTTGTGCAGCCTGTAAATGAGGAGGAGATAATTGCTATTTTTCAATTTTCCGATCATCATAATATTCCTGTAGTATTCCGAACTGGCGGAACCAGCTTATCGGGCCAATCGATTACAGATGGTATTTTGGTCGACCTGAGCCAATATTGGGATAAGGTTGCTATTGAAAATAATGGTGCTTCGGTGCGCGTTCAACCGGGTATCACGGGAGCGATGGTGAATGCCAACCTGAAACTTTATCAAACCAAAATTGGCCCCGATCCGGCGAGTATTAATTCAGCCATGATAGGGGGGATTTTATCCAACAACTCCAGTGGTATGTGCTGCGGTGTGAAGATGAATTCCTATCACACGGTAAGACATATCCGCTTTATATTGCCAGATGGTAAGCGGTTTAACACTGAAAGTCAGGACGATTATGATAGGTTTTTGAGTGAATGTGTTGATTTAAGCACCACAATATCCCGCATACAAGATACGATCAAGGCTGATAAAAGCATGTTCGATAAAATCAGGCGCAAGTATCAGCAAAAAAATACGGTGGGCTATTCGCTTAACGCTTTTATTGATTTTGAGCACCCGCTGGATATATTGTCGCACCTGCTCATAGGCGCAGAGGGTACGCTGGCATTTATTGCCGAGGCTGTTCTGGAAACTATTCCTGATTATAAGTATAAATCAACCGCGTTGTTGTATTTCCCTGATATTTATACCTCGTGCCAGGCATTGGTGCCTTTGATTAATGCAGGGGCAAAAGCAGTTGAGTTGATGGACAGGGCGTCGTTACGTGCCATTGAGGATATGCCTAACCTGCCTGCCATTATTAAAACGCTACCTGAAAACGCGGCTGCCTTATTGATAGAGTTTCAGGAAAGTAATTATGAAGACCTGGAAGCTAAGGTTAACGGGTTTTTAGCTGAAGCACCATCACTCGCATTATTACAGGCCCCGGTGTTTACCAATGACCCGAAAGAACAGGATTATTACTGGAAGGTACGTAAAGGGTTATTTCCATCTGTTGGGGCGGTAAGGGTAAGCGGCTCGACAGTTATTTTGGAGGATGTCGCTTTCCCGGTAGCCAAATTGGGTGATGCAATACTTGATCTGCATAAACTATTTAAGAAATACGAGTATAATAACGCTATTGTATTCGGTCATGCTAAAGATGGCAATATCCATTTTTTGATAACACCATCTTTTAATTCGACTGATGAGGTCGACCGCTACGACCGCTTCATGCGCGAAATGGTTGAGGTAGTAGTAAATAAGCATGAGGGTACACTAAAAGCCGAACACGGCACCGGCCGCAATATGGCGCCGTTTGTAGAAACGGAGTGGGGCGGTGAGTTGTACGACTTAATGAAGCAATTAAAACATGCCATCGACCCTAAAAATTTACTGAACCCTGGTGTTATAATCAATGAGGATAAAGACGTCCACATAAAAAATATAAAGCTGCTGCCGACAGTTGAGGTTGAGGTTGATAAATGTACGGAATGCGGTTACTGCGAACATAAATGTCCCAGTCGTAATTTAACCACTACACCACGCAGGCGTATCGTAATACGGCGTGAGCTTAAAAAAATGCAGCAAAGCGGTGATAAGGCAAATTATGATACGCTGCTTCATCAATACCAATATGATGGTTTAGATACCTGTGCAGTCGACGGCCTTTGCGCCACGGCCTGCCCGGTTGATATAAACACTGGCGACCTGATTAAACGCCTGCGCCGCGAGAATCACTCACGTTTTGCGAATAAAGTTGCTCTTATTGTCGCAGAGAATTTTGGTGCGATGGTTTGGATTGCACGGGCGGCTTTGAAAGCAGGCAATATTGTAAACAAAATATTCGGTAAAAGGGCGATGCATCGAATCACTGGTGGGCTTAAAAAGATATTTCCGGCGATGGCGCTGTGGTCTGAACAAATTGCATATCCGCCAAATTTATCGGTATTAAAAAATAATAAAGTACCTAAAATTACATCGGGTAAGATACTTTATTTCCCAAGTTGCATTTCGCGAATGATGGGTAGTGGTACAAATGGCAAAAAAAATGTGATGGAAGCTTTTATAAGCGTTTCGACCAAAGCGGGTATTGCAGTTGAAGTAATAAAGGATGTATCCGGCAGTTGCTGCAGCCAGATATTTTCATCAAAAGGCTATGGCGATGCTTATGCTTATACAGCCAATAAAATTATTGAGAGGCTGTGGGCAGACAGCAATAATGGTGAAATAAAGATTGTAATAGATGTTAGCTCTTGCGCCTATTCGCTTAAAAATTTAAGGCCTGTGCTGAATGATGATAATAAAACCAAATATGATAAACTTGAAATATTGGATAGCGTTGATTACCTGCATGATATGATAATGCCGCAGTTGCAGCTATCCAACAAAAAAGGCAATATTGTTGTACACCCGGTTTGTTCACTGCAAAAAATGCATACGCAGGATAAATTTGTGCATTTGGCCAATCATTTTGCTGAGAAAGTTACCGTTCCGCTGCATGCCGGTTGCTGCGGTATGGCGGGTGATAGGGGATTTTTGTTCCCTGAGCTTACGGAATCCGCTACCATGCCCGAAGCTTTGGAAGTTAGGCAGCATCATTACGAGGGCTATTATTCATCAACCAAAACCTGCGAAATGGCCATGAGCCAGGCTGTTAATGCCAATTATGAATCGATATTGTATTTGGTGGATGATGCGACATAATTAGTCATGCTGAACTCGTTTCAGCATCGCATAAGCTTAATTGCACTACTTGTTTAATGGGATGCCGAAACAAGTTCGGCATGACGTAGTTCTTTTCAACAAAAAAAGTACATTTGTTTACCATGCAGAAAATACTTGTCGCCAATCGTGGCGAAATAGCCTTGAGAATAATGCGCTCCGCGCGCGAAATGGGAATAAAAACCGTAGCCGTTTACTCGGATGCCGACCGCGATGCGCTTCATGTACGCTATGCCGATGAAGCAGTGCATATAGGCGAAGCGCCTTCAAATCAATCATACTTAGTTGGTGAAAAAATAATCGACGCCTGCCGTAAAACAGGGGCGGAGGCTATTCATCCCGGTTATGGGTTCCTGTCGGAAAACGCCGCGTTTGCAAGGTTGGTGCGTGACTCAGGATTAATACTAATTGGTCCGTCGCCCGAAGCTATGGAAGTGATGGGCAATAAGCTCTCGGCCAAAGCAGCAGCAATGAAATACGATATTCCTATGGTGCCCGGAACCGAAGAAGCCATTACAGATATAAACGAAGCCAAGCAGCGGGCGGTAGAAGTCGGTTTCCCTATCCTGATAAAAGCTGCGGCCGGGGGTGGCGGCAAAGGTATGCGCATTGTTGATAGCGTAGCCGATTTTGAAGAACAGATGCAGTTAGCAGTATCGGAAGCTACCTCAGCATTCGGTGATGGTTCGGTGTTTATTGAGCGCTATGTATCCTCACCACGGCATATCGAGATACAGGTTTTAGGCGATACGCATGGCAATATTTTGCACCTGTTCGAGCGTGATTGTTCGGTGCAGCGCCGCCATCAGAAAGTGATAGAGGAAGCGCCGTCATCAGTCTTAACGCCCGAAATACGTAAGGCTATGGGTAAATGCGCGGTGGATGTAGCGCGTTCTGTTAATTATACCGGCGCCGGTACGGTGGAGTTTATTATGGACGATCAGCTCAATTTCTACTTTTTAGAAATGAACACCCGCCTGCAAGTGGAACACCCGGTAACTGAATTTATAACCGGGGTCGATTTGGTAAAAGAGCAAATAAAAATAGCCCGGGGAGAAGCTATCAGCTTTAAACAGGAAGACTTGGAAATAAACGGTCATGCTATTGAATTACGCGTATATGCAGAGGACCCGGCCAATAACTTTTTACCCGATATAGGCACACTGCAAACCTACATCACCCCCAAAGGCCCCGGCGTTAGAGTGGACGACGGCTTTGAACAGGGCATGGAGATACCCATTTATTATGACCCCATGATAGCCAAGCTAATAGCTTATGGTAAGGATAGGGCGGAGGCCATCGAACGCATGATACGCGCCATTGATGAGTATACTATCACAGGCATTACCACTACCTTAGGCTTCGGCAAATATGTAATGGGGCACGAGGCGTTCACCTCGGGTAATTTCGATACGCATTTTGTAAAAAAGTATTTTACCCCCGATGTATTGCAAACAGGCAATGAAGATGAAGCAGGCATAGCCGCTCTGATCATGGAAAAGTTGCTTTCGAAAAAGAAGATAAGCACGCCAACAAGTATTACTGTGGAGGGCAGCAGTTGGGTGAAAAATCGTAAGCAATTATCTTAATTTTTGCCCGGTTGTCTCATTTGATGAAGTGAGACAATTTGAGACACCCCATTTATCACCTTTTCAAAAGGCCTCAAAACACGTCAAAATAAACGTTTTTTAGCCAAAATATACCCGAAAATCACATTTTTAGGTCTCAAAAACATATCAAAAACACTGTTTTTGGGCTCAAAATCATTCAAAAAAACACAAATTTGCCCGCTTTTTTGCAGTTTTTTACCCTTAAAAAGCTCATTTTTTGGCATTAATTGACTCATTGTGTCTCAATTTGAGACAGTAATTTGTCAATAAAAGCTGCCTGTGCCGGGTTGATTTTTTGCTTCGCGATAACAGGTTCGAACCATGCCGCGCGGTCAATTTCAGGTATGGTAATTTGCCTGCCCGAACGCGGTGGCCATTCAATTTCACAGGTGTTACTTATAATGGTTTCATGGTCAATATCGCCCTCAATGGCCCAGGCATGAACAATTTTGCCACTTTTTTGGCGTATGGTGCCCAATTCAATAAAATCGCCCGCCACAAGCTGACCGGTTTCCTCTTCAAACTCTCGCTTTGCTGCTGTTAACGCTTCTTCATCATTCCAAAATTCACCTTTTGGTATCGACCAGCTGCCATCATCCTTATTTTTAAAGAATGGGCCGCCGGGATGCACCAGGAACACCTGTAATAATCCATCTATCTTTCGGTATAATAAAATGCCTGCGCTTTGTTTGCCCCCCGACCCCCTAAAGGGGGAGTTTTTGATTTGCATATTGTTTGTCATATTATTCATGAATAAACAAAATTAAAGGCAATTAGTTAGCTTTGCGTGTCAAAAAACTCCCCCTTTAGGGGGTTGGGGGCATATGTTTACAGGAATAATAGAAACATTAGGAACGGTTACCGATCTGCGTCACGACAGCGGTAACCTGCACATTACCGTTGAATCAGCAATAGCTTTGGAATTGAAAATCGACCAATCTGTTGCACATAACGGCGTTTGCCTAACCGTGGTGGCGCTTGAGGATGGTAAACATACTGTTACAGCTATTGAGGAAACACTTAATAAAACTAATATCGGCACTTTAAAAGTTGGCGATCTGGTTAATCTTGAACGTTGTATGCAAATGAATGCCCGGCTGGATGGCCACATTGTGCAAGGCCATGTTGACCAAACCGCTACCTGTATCACGTTCAATGAACTCAACGGCAGTTGGGAATACACTTTTCAATATGATGCCGCCATCGGTAACATCACCGTGGAGAAAGGATCTATATGCGTAAACGGCATCAGCCTAACGGTAGTAAACTCTTATGCCAACACCTTTTCTGTAGCTATAATACCCTATACTTTCGAGCATACTAACCTGCAAAATGTACGCGAAGGTTCTATTGTAAACCTGGAGTTCGACATCATCGGTAAATATGTTGCGCGGTTGATGAACCGTTAAATTTCCAAACAATTTGTCTATAGCAGGGTTGTAATATCATAACCAAAAACACAACACTATGGATAACTTAAAGAAATTTGCGCTGATGGAAAAGATAGTGCATGAACTGGAAGATCTGAAAAACAGCCAGCAGGCCATCATACAAAAACTAACTAAAATTGAGGTTGATAATATCGACCTGGGCGATAAACGCCTCGAAAAAGACCTGCCCGATATGCACCAGCGCGTATCAGACAATCTGGATACCATCGCCGGTATATTGGAAGACTTTGCAGGCCAAACCGACAAGTTTAGCGACAGCAACAACATCCAGGCGCTAAAGGAACAGGAAGCTATGAACAATTCTTAGGATTATATGCTTTTTCCTTTAATTGGATATGGCTAACAATATTAAATTGAAGGAAATTTTAAAGGAAATTAATTCTTCACCCTCTTTCCGCCGCAGGCGAAGAGAGGGTCGACGAGCGTAGCAAGTCGGGGTGAGTAAACAGGGCGCGATAGAGGTCCTCGCGACATTACAAACATCATCAAAACAAAAAATCCCCGGCAACGGGGATTTTTATTTGACACTATTGCTCACTATTTTAAACTTTCAAAAAGTTTCGGCTTTGAAAACGTGGGAAAGGGCTAAAAATCGTCAGATCGCTTATTCATAGTTTTTGCCAGCAGGTCAATTTTGCTTACAAATAACTGGTCCATGGCTTTAAGCACGCGCTTATTAACTGCTACGCCTAATATTCCACCGCCTTTGTCTTTGTCTAATTCAAATAAAGTATGCGGAACGTTTTTGTCATCACTGTTTTTAAACGTTACAATAATATTGTCGAATGTATAGCGGTAACGCCCTTTTTTCAACTCCAGCTTTACGCTATATTTTATGTCCATCGGCTCGTTACCTATACCGGTTTGGGTTTTATAGGTTGATGGTTCATCAACATCAAGGGTAAGTACGCCGCCTGTTTTATCATCGCTGGTTATCTTGTAATTAACCAAAGCCATTTTAGTGATGAATAATTTAGCGTCCTTATACAGGTCATTCACAGTAAATGAAGTATCCACCTGTACTACACCACCATAGTACACGTATTTGTCCTCTATTTTATACCCATAAATGCTGGAATTTTGCACATCAGGCGAGGATGGCTGGTTTTGCGCCTTGGCCATGAACGGTAATAGGAACACCGTGGCAATTAATAATTTTTTCATGATGATCTGGTAAGTAATATTGCATTAAAATTTGGCAATAATAAGTTAATTACCAGTTGTTTATAAATGATACCGACAGTAAGTCACAGCCAGCCGATGATACCGTGTTTATAACCGATGAAATTTTACTTTCCCTCGGCTTTACCGGCGTTTTTATTATACTTTTCAAGTGCTTTGTCATATTTCTTTTTATCAAAATACTTCATTGCAGCAGGGTCGTCGGCTATCAGTTTTTTAAGATTACCGGGGCTGAAATGTACAATAGGGCCATCGCCTTTTTGTATACCGGTTATAGTTGAATAAGAGAAGTAATTACCTTGCTCACTTAAAAAGGAATAGGCGCTTATATTAGCTGATATAACTTTAAACAGCCAGCAGGTATCGGTTGGCATTCCATTAAAAGTGGCAGTATGGCCGTGGGCATCATACCCTGAACGTGATATATTCAGGGTTTCGCCGGGGAATATTTTTCGTTCCCTGTGCACCATGTCTGATTTTGAGAAACTTTTATCAACAAGCAATAAATAAGTTTTATGTAACGAGGTATCACTATAAATTTTCGACTTCACTATTATTTTGGTACTATCTTTCAATATAACCTCGTAATCGTGTTTATAATTAGGGATGTCGCCGTTATTCAGCCACATCATCGCATTCATTTGCATCTGCATTTGCTGTTGCGCAAACTGGCTGCTCATTTGTTGCCGTACAGCAGCCATACCGGGGTATTGGGCCTGTGAAACTTTAGCTGAAAATATCAATAATATTATTAAAAAGGTGGTAAGGGGTTTTGTAATGAATTGCATGTAATAAGGCTGTTTATTTGCTAAACATATAGCAAGAAAATATCATCTGCAAATTGAGGTAGATTTTCCGCCGTCATTCTCAACCTGCGCTCGTTTGTCAACTTTCAACTTGCGCTCGTTTGCAACGAGTGCTTAACGCGTCTTATTCAATATCTCTACCTATGCTGGTTTAAGAGTTGCGCAGCGCTCTTAAATCCCACATGAAAACAAAGACTCCGTCTGGCTTGTGAAACTAAATCTAAAACAGTCGTAGAAGATTCTTCGTTCCTGCCTATCACAAATTTATTTTGGCTAAAGCCTTTTTCTTGTTTTTCTATTCCGCACCATAAATGGGACGGCAATATTTTACTCTTTTGATTGCCGTTGGCTTCAGCCAACGGATAATAGAAAAACAAAAAATAGGCTTTAGCCAAATGCTGGCAGCAGTCCATTTTATTTAAAAAATTGTCATTTCACCTTTAGAGTTGCTCCCAATTTTATATCAACTTGCGCTCGTTTACAACTAGTGCTTAACCTGGTCTGGCGATTGCATCGCATCTTACTCAATACTTTTCCCCTTCATCGCCGTATTAATAGCATGGTCCATCAACCGTTCAGCAAACGGGCGGGTATATTCATTCAGCTCGTCAATGGCCTTATGTATGCCATCCTTATCGCCCCCGCTAAGGGCCGATTTTAACGCAGTGATATATTTAGCAGTATCAGCAGCTTCCTCAACACTCACAAAACTGCCATTCTTTTGCATAAAGCTTTCAACGGTGCGCACCATCGATTCCCCCTCAACGCGGGCCTCTATCAGCATACGGGCGCTCACATCATCTTTGGCGTGGGTAATACTGTCAAGCAGCATTTGTTCCACCTGTTCATCGGTAATGCCATAAGTAGGTTTTACCTCCACCTCCTGTTTCACGCCCGAGCGCAGTTCAATGGCCTGAATCTTTAAGATACCATCAGCGTTCAACAAAAAATTTATATCAACTTTGGGGAAGCCCGCTGGCATGGAAGGGATGCCTTTCAGGTCAAACTCCGCCAGTTTACGGTTCTCGCTGATCAGGTCGCGCTCACCCTGGTAAACGGCTATCTTCATATTCACCTGCCCGTCTATCGAGGTAGTATATTGACGCCCCGCTTTGGTCGGTATTTTTGAATTTCGTGGGATGATCACATCCATCAAGCCACCCATAGTTTCAATGCCGAGCGAAAGTGGCGTAACATCCAGCAACAAAATATCGCTGCGGTTACCAGCCAGAATATCGGCCTGTATCGCGGCACCAAGAGCAACTACTTCATCCGGATTCACCTCATCATGCACCGGCCGACCAAAAAACTCAGCCACCATTTTTTTAACCAATGCTGTACGTGTCGAGCCGCCAACCATTACCACTTCATCAATCTGTGCGGTTGTTAAACCGGCATCCTTCAAGGCATTCTGGCAGG